>Ga0180438_10001809_pt1 | contig 36898 bp, 33 predicted proteins | sample SS_ome_12_FD_132455 | JGI IMG/M metagenome (GOLD analysis project Ga0180438, IMG submission 132455) | Hypersaline lake sediment archaeal communities from the Salton Sea, California, USA - SS_3_D_2 metaG | ecosystem: Environmental > Aquatic > Non-marine Saline and Alkaline > Hypersaline >... | reverse complement strand
ACAGGCTCGTGAACGGGAAGTTCATCAGGTACGATTTCCACAAGAAGATCATTTCAGTTGTTGATACGTCATACACGGGCGAATACGGCCTTGAGGAGGCAGTCAACAGGTCCGAGGAGGCCCTTAAGGAAGCCAGCGTCATGAAGGAGAAAAAGCTGCTGGAGAGGTTCTTCGACGAGCTGGGGAAGGATTCGGGCCTCGCTACCTACGGACTGAAAGAGGTTGTTGAATCCCTTAAATCTGGAAACGTTGAAATACTTCTGATATCGGAACACTTCGACTGGGTCAAGGCAAGGGTAAAATGCCCCAAGTGCGGGGAGGAAAGCGATCTGATAATGACCAGGAGGCAGGTGGAAGGGAGGAAATGCAGGAAATGCAAGGAACTCTACGAAATACTCGCCGAGAAGGACCTGACCGACGAGATAATAAAGCTCGCGGAGGAGATGGGGACAGAGGTCGAGATGATCTCTACCGAAACGAAAGAAGGGAACCAGCTCAAGGAGATGGGCGGCATCGGGGGGATATTAAGATACAAGGCCTAGCCTTTTTCTAGATAACCTCAGGAAAATTACCGGTATGACTATCCCTATGAGCGACCCCGCGATCACGTCAGCTGGGTAATGAACCCCTAAAGCGTATCTGGAAAAGGCAACGGCAATCGCGATCAGATACAGGGCCAGAAATTTCCATTCCCTGAAGATAAGGAAGATGGATGTGGAAACGCAGAATATTACCGCTGAGTGCCCGGATGGAAACGAATTTTCATTCCTGCAATAGGGATTGCACCCTTCCTGGCTCTCTGTGCAGGGTACGCATGGCCTCTCGATGGGTATCGAATATTTCAGAGCAAAGGTAACGCCAGAGGTTAGCCATAGGCCTGCTACGAATATTATCAATCCCCTCTTGGCGAAACCCTTTGTTTTCAGGGAAAGCCTTTTTCTGGCAAGGAAATACAAAACAACCATGACCCCCGTGAGAATAAGCCAGAATTCGGGCTCCCCTACAAGGGTTACTAGATACCACGTCTCCATAGAGATATTTTTGGTTTTTTAGGTTAAAAATAATGATCCGGTGTTTCCAGTATTTTCTTCAGGACAGGTATTTTCAAACGTTTAGGTAGCTCCGAGACATCAAGTTCAGTAGGCAGAGAAGGATCTCCCATAAAGTTTTTGTTCAAAATCTGGACAAAATCCGCCACCCTTTCCAGTTCATTTGCAGAGCCTATATACGTTCTTCCATGCCCGCAAACTTTCAAATAGCCTACTTTAAAGGGGTACATTGAAATTTTAATCGAGCGTGTTTCATTCATGCACATCACTGCTGGCTCTCGAGGGAAACGGATTTGATCTCTATCGGTTCCCTCAGGTCGCTCTTCCTGTAGGATTTCCTGAAAAGAACAAGCCTTTTCTTGGGTCCCGGGACCGAGCCCTCGATAAGGACATAATTTTTCTTCACGTCCCCGTATCCCAGGAAACCGCCCTTTATCTTAAGGCCTTCCTTTCCGATCCTGACAAGTTTCTTGCCGAATTCCGTTCTGGTCTGGAAGCCGAGTTGTCCCGCCTGGGCTATAGCACCCGGGATAACCCTTCCGGGCGTTACAGGGCCCATTGTACCTATATGCCTTCTCTTTCCCTTGTTTTTCCTGGTCCTTATTTTCACGCCAAACCTCTTGACAACGCCCTGGAATCCCCTCCCCTTGGTAACGGAATTCACGTCAACGTATTCGCCCTCGGAAAAAACCTCGGACACATCCATTTCCTTCCCGAGTTTCTCCTTCGCATATTTCCATTTGCTTTCCATGGTCCCGGAAAGGTCTATCTCGAAGACCTCAGGCCTTTTCTTGCCGAAACCCTCCCTGGGCTGGGTATGGACCAGCAGGCGTACATCGGAAATCCTGTCAAGTTCGCCTTCGAATTTGGAAAGTTCAGAGCCTTTCTTTTTAGGCACGTCAAGTTTCCTGGCCAGGTCCTTTTTCAGGTCCTGCGCCCACACCATTCCATGGGTTTCGTAACCTGACTGGGTTTTTCTGTAAAGTTTTATACCGAAAACAAAGAGCGGAGGGCAATCAAGAACGGAAACGGCTTTTGATAAATCCTGTCCCTGAGTGTGGCTGCCCTTCCTGTTGTCCGTAAAAATAACGTTCGTCATTCCTGCCTTGTAACCTCCGAATTCAAGGGGTCTGGTTTCCTTTATTTTAGAATTTATCCTTTCCATCTCCCTCGAGTGCTTGAACTTGGGGTATATCCTCTTCGCACGCTTCTTGGGCCAGTACGCCCTTGATCCCGCTTTGGGTTTGTGCCCTTTAGCCATGAGAAATCACCATGAATTTATACCCTTCTTCCTCCCCGACCGCCAGGCTTCCTGGTGGTGTCGTGGGGTATAGGAGTCGCGTCCTCGATCCTCCCGATCCTCAGGCCGGTCCTTACCAGCGCGCGGATCGCGGGCTGAGCTCCGGGACCAGGTATCTTCTTTTTATGCCCTCCCTGGGCGCGTATCTTTAAATGAACCCCGAACAAACCCTTGCTGATCGCCTCTTCAGCGACCTTCCTCGCCCCTTTCATCGCAGGGAAAGGAGAACCCTTGTCCTTGTCCCTGTTGGTTATCATGCCTCCTGAACATCTGGCTATGGTTTCCGCTCCGGTCAGGTCAGTGATGTGAATGATGGTGTTGTTCACGGATGAGTATATGTGAGCGATACCCCATTTTTCATCCCTCATGCTAATCCTTACCTCCCTTATCCAGTTTTACTTCCCTTTCCCTGTCAACGGGAACTATGTAGGAGGGGAAGATCATCCTCCTGCCTCCCATGTAAACATGACCGTGAGTTATCTTCTGCCTGGCGTGTTTTATGCTATCCGCGAAACCCTTTCTGAACACGACCGTTTGAAGCCTGCGGTTGAGTATGTCTTTAACGTTCAGGGCAAGCACGTTTTCCAGGCCCTGGCCCCTCTCCAGAAGGCCGAGTCCGATTACCCTTTCCAGCAAGATTTTCTTTTCCCCCTCATCCTTGATCGATATCAGGTCCCTTGCCCTTCTCCTGAATTCCCTTACTATCGCTTCCGCCACCCATATCTCTTTCTTCCTCCTCAGACCGAATTCTCTGAGTATCCCTTTCTCCTGCTCTATCCTGCTCGAATCCCAAGGCCTCTTCGGTTTCTTGTATTTCCTTCTCAACTTCTTCATACCTATCACTTCCCGCCCTTGGCGGCCTTTTTGGCCCTCGCCTTCCTGGAAACACCAACTACTTTGCCCTTCCTGAAGGAGCCCCTTGTTCTCTGGCCCCTTACAGGCAGACCGAACATGTGCCTTATGCCCCTGTAGGATTTCACCTTTTTCATCTTGTCTATATCCATCTTATTCGTGAACTCAAGTGTGGAGGTAAGAAGGTGCTTGTTTTTTCCGGAATCGGGGTCATTCCTCCTGTTAAAGAACCATGAAGGTATATCGTGATCGCCAGGGTTGCTCAGCATTTTTTCAAGGGACTTGAGTTCGCTTTCAGAAAGATCACCAATGGCTTTACTTTCAAAACCGGAGATTTTCGATATTGCACGAGCATAAGCGAATGAAACTCCCTTTATCTGGCGTATAGCTGCCTCTATGTTTTTCGACCCGTCAATGTTGGTTTCACCTACCCTTATTATGTTCTTCACCCTTTTTTCAGTCCCTGGTTTGGCGTGTTTCTCTTCGGGTTTTCCCTTGGACTCACCAACGGGTTTTTTATCATGTTCCCTTGCTTTCGTTTTCTTGCTCATAGTATACCTATATAGGTTATAACTATTTAAATAATTATTCAGCATCAAAAACCTTTCGCATAGAAAGCTTTAAATATCTATTTTTACTAAATTTATAAAATACTGAAAATTCAAAAATTGTGAAATTATGGCAAAAACGCCCAAAGAAGAATTCATTGAACTCATGGTTGAAATCCAGAGAGCGAAAGGTCTTGACGAACTCTCATCCAAACTGATGGGAATCCTGTTCATAGAACCAAAGGAGATAACCCTTGATGAAATGAAGGAAAGGACCGGTTACAGCCTGTCCGCTCTTTGCTTGTCTATGAAATTCCTTGAAAGGGCAGGTATAGTAAAGAGATCGAAGAAACCGGGATCGAGGAGGATGTATTTTTACATGGAAAAGGACATGTCCTCGATGCTCACGGAAATCATCAGGAAGTTAAAGGGTAATGTTTCAATACTGAAATCAAGGATCCCGGGCATAATCGAGAGGTACAAGATTGAAAAATCAAAATCCTCAAAGGAGGAACTTAGGATAGTGGAGAATTATTACAAACAGCTGCTGTTGTTCGAAAGGATAATGGAAAAGATGATCGGAATGATCGAGATTGAAGATACTAAATTTAGGGAGAAGATGGGAAAAGAATATAAAGAATTGTCCAAGAATATAAGTAATCGGAGGTTGGTGTCATGAAAAAAATAATTTTAGGTTTGATTGCAGTTTTCAGTTTGTTTGTTCTTTCGCAGGCTGCGTACGCGGCTGGCGGGCCAAGTCTGAACATAGTTCTTTCATCACAAAACCCCTACCCTGTCGAGCCCGGGGATATTGTCACGATAGAAGTTGAGATCCAAAACACTGGCTTAGGAGAGGCAACGGATATCATACTGAAGATAGAGCCCGAAGATCCCTTCACCCTGGTGACGGGCGAGAAGGAGATCAAGACGTTCGCCAGGATAGGCGCCTACGACAGCATACAGACCACCTACAAGCTGCTGGTGAGCGAGTCCGCCGTTTCAAACGATTACGAGATTGATTTTAGGTACTACAAAGGAACCGATCCCAGCATTACCGTCCAGAAGAGCGTCCCGGTAAGGGTGCAGGGGTCCCCAAAGCTCATACTGGGTTCAATAAATACCGACCCGCAGGAGGTGGAGCCGGGGGATACGGTAAGGTTCGAGGTGGAAATCAAAAACGTGGGAACAGGGGGGGTCCACTACATGGAGGCAACCTTCAATTCGACCTCCGTCTACATAGTCCCGGTCCTTGCGGGAGGCTCCTACTACATGGGAGAACTCGAGCCGGGCTCGAGCATAAGCGCGCTGTTTGACATAAGCATAGGCAACGATGCCGAGTACGGAACATATCCCGCTACCCTCACGCTTGACTACAGGGATGACACGAACACTCCCCAGACAACCATGTTCAAGATCGGGGTCCCCATAAGGGGACAGCCTGTCATAGAGGTGCTTAGCGCCAAGATTGACAATTCTGACTTCAAGGTCGACATAGAGAACATAGGGACAGGTAACGCAAAGGCCCTAAAGATCAGCCTGGTTCAGGGAAACGAGGTGAAAGACTCGGCCATAGCGAACGAGCTGAAACCGACCAGGCACAAGACGCTCCGCTTCAAGGGATTCAGCTACGGCGAAGCAGCAATCAACATAACCTATCTTGACGACGCCAACAAGGAGTACGTGAAATCGATACCGGTTTCCATACAGCAGTCCGTTTACGCGGAGGAGCAGGGCGGGGGAGGCGCCTCGCCAACCATAACAGCAATTCTGATCGTGATAGTGGTTCTGGAAACCTTCTATGTCTGGAGAATCAGGAAGAGGAAGAAGTGAGTTTTTTCGTTGGATATCAGCCGTTGGTAGGGCGGATTTATGAAGAAAGATGTCATGTTTGAACTGCAGGACGTTTGCAAGATTTACAGGATGAAGGGCGTTGAAACCCATGCCCTTAGAGGGGCCACGCTCCAAATAAGGAAGGGCGAATACGTTGCACTGCTCGGACCCTCGGGCTCGGGCAAGTCCACTTTAATGCACATAATGGGTTGCCTGGACACGCCAACAAAGGGAAGGGTCTTCGTTGAGGGAAGGGAGATTTCAAAACTCAGCGACGACGATCTTGCGAAAATACGCAGGGAAAAGATAGGCTTCGTCTTCCAGGCATACAACCTCATCCAGGGCCTGACCGCTGCCGAGAACGTTGCATTGCCAATGAGATTCAGCGGGTACGGAAGGGGCGATGCCCAGAAAAAGGCGAAGGAACTTCTCAAAAAGGTTGGACTTGAAAACAGAATGGACCACAAGCCCAACGAGCTCTCCGGGGGTGAGCAGCAAAGGGTCGCGATAGCGAGATCGCTGGTTAACGACCCTGACGTGATCCTGGCGGATGAGCCCACCGGAAACCTGGACACCAGATCCGGAAAGGAGATATTCGAACTCCTCGAAAACCTCCACAAGAAAACCGGGAAGACCATAATTGTCGTAACGCATGATATAAACCTAGCGAAAAGAGCGCACAGGGAAATCAGGATAAAGGACGGAACGGTAACGAATTAATAGTTATGCTTGATCTAGCTTTGAAGGACCTGAAGGAACACAAGGTTCGGACGATATTGACAGCGCTGGGAATATTCATAGCCATAACCGCGATCGTTTCTCTCGGATCAATATCAACCGGGGTGAACGAACTGGTAACCTCCTCCACCGGCCTGATAGGTTCTGACACGATTTTCGTGATGAAGCATTTCGACTTCTCCGAGATCACGGCAGGCCCTCCCCAGGACATGATAGGCGAGATAGACGCGGATGCTGTAAGTGAAATCAGCTCGATATCAGGCGTTAAAAGGGCGGTCCCCGTTATAGCAAGGGCGTTCATGGGGTTCTTCGAGGTTGACGGGCTTGACATGGATGCGGTTGACATGTTCGGGGCGCAGGACATAGAGTTCAAGGAAGGCTGGTGGCCTGAAAACGATGAAAAAGGAGCCGTACTGGGATACCTGCCCGCAAGCATGCTTGACGTTGCTGTGGGAGACTACATAGAACTGAACAAAAAGGAGGTTGAAGTCTTCGGCATATTCGAGGAGGGATCCGGAGCCTATGACCTCGTGATACTGATGCCTTACGATTACGCGGATGAGATATACGAGACAGAGGGAGGAGCCACACAGCTCATGGTAGAGCCGGAGGACATCTCAATGGTCACGGAGATAAAACAGATAATAGAGGATGAATACGATGATCTTGATGCGATGACAATGGAGGACGCGCTCTCAATGATGGAGGAAATAACCGGCACGCTCAACATCATGACGTTTGGAATAGGGTTTGTCGCCTCACTAGTGGCGGCCATAGGCATTATAATCACCATGTATACCTCCGTACTGGAAAGAAGGAGGCAGATCGGCATAATGAAAGCCGTGGGAGCTTTAAGGAGGACAATCCTCATCCAGATACTCCAGGAGGGACTGCTCCTCTCTGTCGTAAGCAGCCTGGTAGCGGTAGCTATTTCATTCTTTTTTGTCGAGATGCTGAACAACATACTGCTCGGGGGCATTAACCTTGCGGTGATCACCCCTGCCCTCGCGATAGGAGCGATCGCTTACGGGATTGGACTCACGGTCATCTCCAGCCTCTATCCCGCCTGGATCGCCGTGAAGACAGACCCGATAAAGGCCATAAGGGAGGGATAAACAAACGTTAAATCAGGACAAGCCTGACAGAAAAGAGGGAAAGTCGGAACAATTCCGGCAAAATAGGTTTACAAACCAATGGTGAGAAAAAAATGATGTGGGAAGCGATGTTAAGGGAATTCGGAAGGCACAAACTAAGGACAGTCCTGACTATGCTCGGGGTTATGATAGGTATATTCCTGGTGACGAGCGTTTCCTCCTTTTCCGAGGGCATAACCTATTACGTCAACGACCAGATAGCAATCACCTCAGGCCTGGTCACTATTGTCGAAAAGGGGAACATGGGGTTCATGGTCCAGCAGAGCGAAATAGACGAGGAACTTGTGGACGAAATCAGAGGGATATCAGGAGTGGATGAAGTCGCTCCCATACTCTTCGCCTCCCTGGACGATATAGGAAGCGTCACCGGAACGATCCCCGAGAGCCAGGAGATAATCAGGGGAGTGAACATCAACCTGGAGGAAGGATCGGAATTCACTGAAGGTTTATATGAGGCGGTTTTAGGGAAAAATTACGCAGATATGAACGATTACTCCGTGGGGGACAAGCTCAAAACTGGCGAAACGGAGATAGAGATTGTCGGAATACTCCAGGAGAGCGGGGAGAGCGGCATAGATAACGCCGTTAACATGCACATGAAGGACCTCCAGGAACTCGCTGACAAGGAGGGCGTGATATCGATAATGATGATCAAGCCCCTGACGCCGGAGGATGCGGATTTCATAGAGCAGGTTATAAACGATGATTTCGATGACATAGCGGCCGCAACGGACAGGAGCATCATGAACTCGGTCAACGAGATGACGGGCCAGCTTAACCTCATGACTTTCGCCCTGGGGAGCATAGCCGCCCTGATATCCGGGATAGTTATAATGAACGTCATGATAATATCCGTCCGCGAGAGGAGAAGGGATATAGGGACGATGAAGGCGATAGGAGCGACTAACAAACAGGTCATTGTTTCCGTTTTGATGGAATCGGTTGCCATAAGCGTCGGGGGAGCGATAGTTGGCGTGATTCTAAGTTTAGCCGGAACATCCTACATCAACATGCTCCTTCCCCAGAACCTGGCCCTGGTCACGCCGAGGCTCGTTATACAGGGCATACTCTTCGCCGCCTTCATAGGAGTTGTCTCCGGCGTCCTCCCTGCCAGGCAGGCCGCCAAACTGAGCCCCATAGAGGCCTTAAGGTACGAATAAACTTCATATCCGAATTCTGACAAACTATTATCATGGCCAAAATTTCGCTGGATCGTGAGATAAGCCTTTGGCAGGCGACTCTGCTGGGCGTGGGAATAATCCTGGGAGCGGGGATATACGTCCTGATAGGGAAGGCATCCGCCCTGGCGGGGAACGCGATCTGGCTTTCCTTCTTTTTGTCCTCCCTGGTCGCAGTCTTCACGGGACTGAGCTACGCCGAACTCAGCTCGATCTTCCCCAAGGCGGGGGCCGAATACGTCTACACCAGGCACGCCTTCGGGAGGAGAACCGCCTTCATTATAGGATGGCTGCTGGTCATTTCCGGGCTCGTTTTCTCGGCCACGGTCGCCCTGGGGTTTGCCGGCTACTTCCAGAACCTGTTCGGGGTTTCGCCCCTACTGACTGCAGCCGTTCTGATAATCCTGCTCTCCTTCGTCATATTCTACGGCATAAAGGAATCCGTCTGGCTTGCCGTTATTTTCACCATCATAGAGGCCTCCGGCCTGATAATAATAATAGGGATGGGCCTTCCCTACCTTGGGACGGTTAACTACCTGGAATTCCCATCCCTTGCCGGAGTGTTCCAGGCAGCCGCCCTGATATTTTTCGCTTACATAGGATTCGAGCAGATAACAAGACTCTCGGAAGAAACAAGAAAGCCCGATATCAATATACCACGTTCTTTGCTTTTGGCAATAGCCATAACCACCATCCTTTACGTGCTTGTCGCTTTGTCCGCAGTTTCAATACTTGACTGGCAATCCCTTGGCCAATCCCCCGCCCCCCTGGCCGACGTGGCTTCCCAGGCCTTCGGACCGAACGCCTTCCTTCTCCTTTCCGTCCTCGCCCTCTTCGCCACCACGAGCACGGTCATGCTCATGCTTCTCGCTACTTCACGCATCCTGTACGGGATAGGAAGGTCCTTCTCCCCTCGAAACATATTCGCCCGCATTCACCCGAAAACACATACACCCTGGATCGCGACCATCGCGACAATGGCTTTCTCGATCATGTTTCTGGGTTTCGGTAACATAGAAACGGTCGCGAACATCACGGACTTCCTCATATTCTTCACGTTCATAGTGATCAACCTGTCCGCGATCCGCATACGCTACAAAGGTTTCGAGAAACTCCGCGATTTCAAGATCCCCCTTAACATAGGGAAATTCCCGGTAATCCCGGTCCTGGGAATCATATCGTGCATAGTCCTGATGGCCTACATGAACCTCGAAATCATATTATACGCCTCCGTGCTCATAATAGCAGGATTCATAGTTTCCGAGATCCTGGAAAGAAAAGGTATACGGGCGAAATTCGAATAGAGCGGAGGGAGGGAATCGAACCCCCTTATGCCGGTATCTGCTAACGAAAGACGTTCACTTCGTAAACGTCAATCTGCAAGTCATCGACAAACAATGTCTCATCATACCGTTCAAATCCCCACGCGATAGCGTGAGTCTCGCTTCAGCGACGGAGTCGCTGCAGCCGGCCACTTTGCCGGAGATTTCGAAAGACGTACAGTTCGTATACGTCACTCGACAAATCCACTAGCCAGTTGGTTACCTCCGCTTTCCTTCGATACCAATTCTTTTGATTTTTGTATTAATATTTTTAACCTGTTTAATTTCTGGATTTATGTCTATTTTAAAATGTTCCGCGAAGTCTTCCAGCAAAACCACGATTTTACTTCCCGGTTTGGAGGGGATGTTTGTGAACCTTTTCACGTCTCCAGATTCTATACGGCATTCCCCCTTTTCGAAATAATTCCTGTTCATTACATCCATACGGTGCAGCTTCCCAAGAACATCCTCTTTATCCGCTTTGGCGAAGTACCCGCTGTCAAACGCCCCGTGAATCTCTGTGCTGTTAAACCACAATCTACCGAACAAAATCTTTGCATAATTAACCTTTGTCTCACCGTTTTCAGCCAGGTACCACATGCCTTTCAAATGCCCCCAGTCCTCGTAATCCTCGAATTTTTTATTGCCATTCCTGTCCTCAAGATGCGCTGTTTCCAAGTAACCCTCGCCTTCAAGTCTGACAAAATATTCCCCGTTTTCATAGTCGCCTTCCTCTATCAACTTGCCGAATATCCCTCTCAGAATCTCTCTATACCCGGAATCGGATCCCAGAATGAAAACTGAGGGTCGGATCGCTCCGATAACAGCCGTTGTTAAGAATTCCCTCCTCTTCATCGATTAAAGTTTCCCCTTAAATCTTAAATCCCTTTCAGTAGGCCTTCGCGAAATAAGCGATCGTTCTCGATGATTCCCCGCAGATACACTTCCCCTCTTTTTTAGCGCTCTCTTCCTTTATGCAGCGGATGGTCGCTCCTGTCTTTTCCTTGACTTTCTCCTCGCATTTCTCGCTCCCGCACCAGTACGCTTCCGCCATCTTTTTGTTTTTCATCAGCCTCTCGAGGTCCCTGAAGGTTTTCGCTTGCCTGGTGTTTTCCAAGAGGAATTTCCTTGCCTTCTCGAAAAGGTTCTCCTGTATCAGGTCGAGCGTCTTTCCGAGCGATTTGGCCAATTCCTTTTCCTTGACGGGTCTCTTAGCGCCCGTATCCCTCCTGACCATTACAACCTGGCGCTTTTGGATGTCCCTGGGACCGACCTCCAGGCGGACGGGAACCCCTTTCAGCTCCCATTCGTTGAACTTCCATCCGGGTGAATACGCGTCCCTGTCGTCAAGGTGGACATCAAACCTGTTTTCTAGCCTTTTCTTGAGTTTCCCTCCCTCTTTCAGAACCTTCTCTTTCGTTTTGTTATCGTATATGGGGACGATCACGGCCTGTACGGGGGCGATCCTCGGAGGAAGAACCAGGCCCTTATCATCCCCGTGTACCATGGTTACGGCTCCCAGGGTCCTTGTTGAAAGTCCCCAGGAAGTCTGCCAGACTCCCTTTTCCTCGCCGTCCCTGTCCCTGAACTTTATGTCGAAGACCTTTGCGAAATGCTGCCCCAGGTTATGGGAAGTCCCCATCTGCAACCCCTTCCCGTCGGGCATGAGGGCCTCCAGGGCGATCGTGTATTCGGCTCCCGCAAACGTCTCGCTTCTGGATTTCTTCCCCATGACAACCGGGATCGCTAGCTGTTCCTCGCAGAGCTCCCTGTACTGATTGGCTCTCAATAGAACCTCCTCCTCGCACTCCTTCCTGGTTGCATGCGCAGTGTGCCCTTCCTGCCACAGGAACTCCCTTGTCCTCAGGAAGAGCCTCGTGGCCTTCACCTCCCACCTCACGATGTTGCACCACTGGTTTAATCTCAACGGGAGGTCTCTCCATGACCTGATCCATTTAGAATACGCGTCATACATGATGGTCTCTGATGTCGGGCGCAAAGCATACCTCTCCTCGTTCTCGTCCATTTTTTCGATCCAGGCAACCTCCGGGACGAACCCCTCGAAGTGCTCGGCCTCTTTCTTAAGGAAACGTTCCGGTATGAAAAGAGGAAAATATGCATTCTCCACACCGGTATTTCTTATTTTGGTGTCGAACCACTCACTTATTTTCTCCCAAACGGCGAAGCCGTACGGTCGAATGATCATGCACCCGCTTATGGGGGCGTAGTCGGCGAGCTTCGCCTTCTGGACAACCTGGTTGTACCATTCAGAGAAATTCCCGGATTTTGAGACTTTGAGTTCCGTTACTTCATCCCGGCCGGATTTTTTCTTACCCATGACTATCACTATAGTTAATTCTATGTCGACGTTAAAATATATTTTAAATAAAAGAAACAATTGTTAATAAAGGAGGTTTTGTAATGGAATTCAAATTTTCGATTCTGTTCGGGATTATACTAGCGTTAATAGTGCTTGCAGTGGCCAGCGGTGTTTACATGGTTGACGTGATGTACGTAAGTCCGGCAGCGATAATAACCATAATAATACTAACGCTGATATTCACGAAGCTTTACCTGGGTAAGGTCAGTGCCACCATGAAGGATATGCTAGTTACGAGCATAGTATGGCTGATAGTGTTTGCCATACTGGACGCCGTATACGCATTCGCAATGGCCCTCAATATAACAACCTATTATTCAAATTACATGATCTACGTCGGCTACGTCATGATAATAATATTCGCGATAATAGGGCACAAGATATTCTCCAGGGGATCAGCGCCTTCAGCGAAGGCATCAGCTCCGGCAGAGAAACCAGCAACACCCGCATCAACGCCACCGGTATAACCCCCCCCCCTTTTTTTTATTTTAAAGGGTTGAATGAAAAAGATTTTTCTAGTCCGACGTAAAGCTTAAAAGGTTTAAATATCCATATCTACAAAATATATATGCTCATAGACTATGTCTATGATGGGGATGTGAGCTTAATTACCGGAATGACGATTAAGTTTGAAGTAGGAGATTGTGAAAAAATTGTATAAGGAGTTACCACGCCAATTCTAATTCCGGTTGATCCTGCCGGAGGTCACTGCTATCCGGATATGACTAAGCCATGCAAGTTATGGGTTAAACCATAGCGGAAAGCTCAGTAACACGTAGTTAACCTGCCCTTAGGCCCGGTATAATCTCGGGAAACTGAGGATAACGCCGGATAGGCAAAAGATGCTGGAATGCCCTTTTGTCTAACTAAGGATGGGACTGCGGCGGATTAGCTTGTTGCTAGGGTAAAGCCCTTTTGCGCAAGATAAACGCACAAAATTTCGAAGCATTCGCTTACGCAGAAGGTTACATTCCTGGCAAGGCGATAATCCGTACGGGCCCTGAGAGGGGAAGCCCGGAGATGGATTCTGAGACAAGAATCCAGGTCCTACGGGACGCAGCAGGCGCGAAACTTTCCCAATGCGCGCAAGCGTGAGGAAGAAATCTGGAGCGCTTCCTCTTCGGAGGGAGCTTTTCTGAAGTCTAAACCGCTTCAGGAATAAGGAGTGGGTAAGACGGGTGCCAGCCGCCGCGGTAATACCCGCGCTCCAAGTGGTGGCCACGATTATTGGGCTTAAAGCGTTCGTAGCCGGTTTTGTAAGTCCCTGGTGAAATCGATTAGCAAACTGATCGGCTTGCTGGGGATACTGCAGAACTTGGGACCGGGAGAGGTCAAGGGTACTCTTAGGGTAGGGGTAAAACCGATTGACAACCTGATCATAAACCCAAGTTGTCTGCCGTTACATTCCTGTAATCCTAGGAGGACCATCTGTGGCGAGAGCCTTTTTCCTAACCAAAGGCGTACATGGAAAGGGTTCCCACGCAAGGCGCTTGACTAGAACGGATCCGACGGTGAGGGACGAAAGCTAGGGGAGCGAACCGGATTAGATAGAACCTTTTGCGGCAGCAAAAGTTCGCTCTAAAGTCTACGTAAAATGCAAAGGGATCCTAAATACCCGGGTAGTCCTAGCCGTAAAGAGATGGACGTTTGCTAGCAAACGTCATCCTGCGGACACAATACCCACTAGACATTGGGAATCTTACGTGGGTTTTCAGTGTCGGAGGGAAACCGTTAAGTGGGTCGCCTGGGGAGTACGGTCGCAAGGCTGAAACTTAAGGGAATTGGCGGGGGAGCACACAAGGGGTGGAGGCTGCGGTTCAATTCGACTCAACGCGGGGAACCTCACCAGGGGCGACAGCAGAAAGCGTTTAGTTCGAAAGAACTCCGTCTGCAATGAAGGTCAGGCTGAAGGTCTTACCAGACAAGCTGAGAAGTAGTGCATGGCCGTCGTCAGTTCGTGCCGTGAAAGCTTTTTAGGAAAAAGCTTTAGCAAAAACCTAAAGGCTTCGGTAGAGGTGTCGACTTAAGTGTCGTAACGAACAAGACCCATGCCCCATGTTGCTAACCAATTCAGTTGGTGCACTCATGGGGGACCGCTGGCGATAAGCCAGAGGAAGGTGTGGTCGACGGCAGGTCCGTATGCCCTGAATCCCCTGGGTTACACGCGGCCTACAATGGATGGGACAATGGGATGCGATACCGAAAGGTAAAGCCAACCCCTAAACCCATTCCCAGTCCAGATCGAGGGCTGCAACTCGCCCTCGTGAAGCCGAAATCCCTAGTAGTCGCTGGTTAGCAAGAGCCCTTTTACGGACGCTTCGCAAGTCGCAAAAGCGCTCGCGGAAAAATGTAAAAGTGTTCCTGAACTCCAGCGGCGAATACGTTCCTGCTCCTTGCACACACTGCCCGTCAAGCCATCCGAGTGGAGTTTTGGTGAGGTTTGTCCTTCGGGATAGATCGAACCACAGCTTTGCAAGGAGGGCTAAGTCGTAAAGTGGTGAGATGGGCAAATGGAGAATTTTCGTATGACGTAGACTTCGTCTGCGTCGCTCGAATTTTTGATGACAGCTAATTAGTGCAGATCACAGAATTAGTTCAGAGTATCATCTCACTGCTCGATAAACAAGGTAACCGTACGGGAACGTGCGGTTGGATCACCTCCTTATATATTTCTAAAACAATCTCCTACAACACCTTTCGTATGACGTAGACTTCGTCTGCGTCGCTCGAAAAATGGGCCGATAGATCAGCGGTAATTTCGGACGAAGCAGATGAAATCTGCTTCAATCGCTACAGATCGCTGCCCTTGCAAGGCAGAGGCCGTGGGTTCGAAAAAGCCCTTGGCTACGTCCTGGGGCGGCAGGAATTCCCACTCGGTCCATACTAACGAAGGAAACAGGAAAAACCTGCTTCAAACCGAAAGGATTTAAATAAACAAAAACAATATAACCTTGCACTGGCTATCCAAGGCTGTTCAGAGTCGTATCGCCTGTTGGCAGCAGGCAGGTATGCAGTCGGAGGGTGGCGTACGCGAGTATGTCTATCTTTTCTCTGAACGAGCTATGGCTAGCGAATGACATATACTTCGTATATGTCGATCAACCATCATGCTGAACTGTATCACAACGATAGATTGACACGGTAAAACGTGTCTCTCGAAATACATGAGGCTCGTTAGCCTTTAACGGGCTGATTAGAAAGGAATGATGATTGTTTTGGACGGTCATCCGAAAGGACGCGAGTCCTTAATGAAGAGGTGAACACCAAAAGAATTCCTTGATGATAAACATAGGCGAGTTGTCCTGACTAGAAGGATCTGCTACGTTGCATGGCGGATGGTTTGGCTCGGATACCGAAGAGGGACGTGGCAAGCTGCGATATGCCCGGGGTAGGCGCAAGCATCCCTTGAACCCGGGATTTCCTAATGGGACTTCCTGACTTCGGTCGTTCCTATACGGAACGGTGACGCCCTGAATTGAAACATCTTAGTAGGGGCAGGAAAAGAAAGCAATTGCGATTCCCTTAGTAGAGGCGATTGAAAAGGGAAAAGGACAAACCGAACCTTCTGGTGAAAGCCAGAGGGGATGTGGGGTTCGGACTCGCGCTCAGCCTAACTTCCCAATCCGAAGTGATCTGAAAAGATCCGCGATAAAGGGTGATAGCCCCGTAGGAGAAAGGAAGAAGGTTGATAGCGGGCCTCCAGAGTACCAATGGTTGAATATCCATTGGGAATGCGGGAGCCAGTAACTCCCAATCCTAAATATAATCCGAGTCCGATAGCGCACTAGTTCGTTTGAGGTAGGTAGGCCTACCTCCTTCGAGGTGAATACGGTGACGGAAAAGTGAAAAGTATCCTTAACAGGAGATTAAAAGATCCTGAAACCATGTAACTATAGGTAGGCATTGCTCTTGCTTGCAGGAGTGGTGTCGCCCGTTTTGAAACACGCGGCAAGGAGTTTATCTCTGTGGCGAGGCTAACGTAAAAGGTTGGACGTTCGCTCGCGAACGTCAGTCTGCGTATGGAAGCCTAAGCGAAAGCGAGACCTGCGCAAGTTTGAGGCAGGCGGGTGTGAAAGCGCCTACAGTCACAGGGATAAGACCTGAAGCTGGACGATCTAGCCCTGGGCAGGGTGAAGTCCAGGGAAACCTGGATGGAAGCCCGTTACCATTGCTGAGATTCAAATCGCTTGGGTGACCTGGGGCTAGGAGTGAAAAAGATCGACGCTCGTTCACGAACGTCGTTTCGTCAACGCTAATCGAGTTCAGCGATAGCGGGTTCCTCTCGAAATGTGTCTAAGCACAGCCTGGCCGGAGGTAGATAATGGGGTATAGATACTGACTGGGTAACCAAGGGGAGAAAATCGTTTGACAGCCGGATTTTATATTGAGGCTGTCTTTCGCTCTCATTCTCCAGTTATCCTGTCAAACTCGGAATCCATTATCACCGTAGAAGGCTGGAGTGGGGGTGCCGGGGTAAGCTCGGTATCCGAAAGGGAAAGAACCCAGACTAGGGTTAAGGTCCCTAAAAGACTGACGGCTTGGATTGATTGGATTAAGCCGTCTTTCGAGGAATTCAGGCTAAGTGAGGAAAAGCGTCTTCAACCATAGACAATAGGGATGTTGGCTTAGAAGCAGCCATCATTTAACGAGTGCGTAAGTCTTGATGCCGTTAATATTTTAAGACTTCCTACGTAAATAGTACTATGGAGCTCACCAAGGATTTGGCTTATTTGCTAGGAGCACTAAGAGACGGTTCAGTTCTAAGATATAGCGACAAGCGAGGAAAAATACACCATTACATAACATTTTACAGTAAAGACATAGAATGGCTAAAACTTATATCGAAGATATTGAAAATGTTATTCAGCGAGAAACAGATATTTTGTAAACCCAGAACTGGAACACCATATGTAAGGATATATTCTAAGAAAATAGCAACATTCATGGAAAAAGAATTTCAGCATCCATTAACGTCACAAATAACATGGAAAACCCCTAGGATTTTAAGAGAAACAAAAAATAAGGAATTCATTAAATGGTATATAGCGGGGTTTTGGGATGCTGAAGGTGGATTCGACATAAGAACCCGACAAATAAGATTTCATCTATCTTGGGATGGTTCTAAGTGTCCACCTTTGGAAGATATTAAAAATTTTCTTGGAAGATTGGGTATAGAAACAGGTAAAGTTGGAATGTACGAAAACAAGAATGGCAATTACCCAAGATTCGTTTTGAGGGTTTCCAAAAAAGAGAATGGAAAATTCTTAAAGAGAATTCCAATCTCGAATCCCTCCAAGAAAAGGAAAATCGGCATCGTGACCGCAAAATAGCTCACCTATCTAGGTTGGGGGCCTTGAAGATGGACGGGACTAAGCCTGATACCGAGACCCTAGATTCCGAAAGGAATAGCGTAGGGAGGTGTCCTGCTAGGGCAGAAGCCTGGGCGTGAGCCTGGGTGGACCTTGCAGGAATAAGAATCTTGCCGAAAGTAGCAGCACTAGTGGAGTGAGAATCTCCACCACCTAAAGGGCTAGGGTTCCTCAGCAATGATTAAAAGTTTGACGTTGACAAGTCAACGTCTACTTGTCGATTCAGCTGAGGGTTAGTCGGTCCTAAGGCAAGCCCTAACCGGAGCTTGTCGAAAGGGAAACAGGTTAATATTCCTGTACCTTGAAAGTACTTGCGGCGACGCAAGTCCGGTTCCTGACGTTTCGGGATAGACCAACCATCTCGGTGGTTAACTGTTAAAACCTGCGGAGTACCGTAATGGTGAGAAGCAGGCGAAGGCAGAAATAGCTGGCATATGTCAGTTAGGTTTACTCCTGGAACCGGTGAAAAGGGAATCGGAATGGATCTTTCATGGCCGTACCGAGAACCGTTACTGGTGTCCCTTGCTGAAAAGGTGAAGGTGTGTTAGGAGAAGTCGGGTTAAGGAATTCGGCAAATTGGCCCCGTATCTTTGGTATAGGTTGAATGGAATCTGTTCCATTCTTTCGCCATAAAGGGGTGCCTACTGCTGTGGTCTAATCCATGTCCAGTAGGTCGCAGTGACCAGGGGGGTCCGACTGTTTAACAAAAACGTAGGGGGCTGCTAGTCCGAAAGGATTTGTATAGCTCCTGAGGCCTGCCCAGTGCCGGTGTGTTAAACTCGTGAATAGCGAGCGAAGCCCCGGTAAACGGCGGCGGTAACTCTGACCGTCTTAAGGTAGCGTAATCCCTTGCCGATTAATTGTCGGCCTGCATGAAGGGCTTAACGAGACCCCCGCTGTCTTAACCCGATACCTAGTGAAATTAATGTCCGGCGAATATTCCGGAGTCCTTCAGTGGGACGAGAAGACCCCGTAGAGCTTTACTGCAGTCTGCTGTTGCGGTATGTTGACGGTTGCATAGCGTAGTTGGGAGCATCGCACCCAAGTCTTCGGGTTTGGGGAAGGCGCCAATGTAACACCAACCTACTGTTAACATATCGCTTACCTTTAGTCGATTGAAGTTCGCCAGCGAGCTTCTTTCGGAAGACGGGGACAGCAGTTGATGGGCAGTTTGGCTGGGGCGGTACGCCCTTGACAAGATAGAGTTTCACGGAAGTGATTCCGTGCTTCCCTTGCAATCAAGGGCGCCCTAAGGTTGCCTCATCGAGGTCAGAAATCTCGATTAGAGTGCAAGAGCAAAAGGCAGCCTGATAGGATCCTGCAAAGCAAAGGATCCTAACGCGAAAGCGTGGTCTAGCGATCCGCTGTGTCTCCATTAGCTGGGAGCCAGCTCTGACAGAAAAGTTACCTCGGGGATAATGGAGTCGTGACGCGTGAGAGTCCATACTTCACTTCTCGTTTTCCATGCAGTCAGGATAGATGACACTCTGTAGTAGAACCTGATTGGCTTTTGAGTTACAGCAGACGAAAGACTCAGGATACGCCTGAGTCAAACGTCAATAGCTGTGACGATGAAAAGATCGGGAAGCGAAAGGTCAAATCGACCGCGTTCGTTGCTTCTCCGCCGTCGGCTCGGCTCTTCCTGGACGTGCAGCAAACCCTTTTAGAAAAAGCGTTTACGGAAAAACGCGAGGGTCTGTATGCGTCCAAGGGTGGGGGTGTTCACCCATCAAAGAGCCACGTTAGCTGGGTTAAGTACGGTGCGAGCCAGTACGGTCTATATCTACTGAAGGTGTGGGTTACCTGAAGGGAAAATGCAGTCAGTACGAAAGGAACACTGCGTTGTGGCCTCTGGTGTATCAGTTGCGAATACATTGCTGAGTAGCTACGCCATTGAGGATAAGGGCTGAAAGCATTCGGGCACAGGAGCGATAGTTCCTGTAACTGACGATTGACGACTTGATTCGAATTCTCCAGGTCGTCCGTCGAAAAATCTCTCGGCTTAACTAAGCCCGAAGCCTCTCCTGAAAATAGGTAACCATTCGGCAAACTGATAGGCAACTATCGGCGCGCCGAGGAAGGTCTTGTAGACGACAAGGTTGATGGAAACGGGGTGTAAGCACCAAGCTTCGGCGAGGTGTTCAGCCCACGTTACCCAATCCCCTGACAGATCCTAGTTAAAAGGACAACTCGCCAACCACTTTCTTTACGATAGCTACCGCTTATTCAAGAAATCGGTTGACCAAAGAAATGGTAAATCGGAAACCAGTAGCTATCGCTTACTTTCTGGTTGACCAAAGAAACATGCTTAGCTCAGGCCACATCGAATCTGCATTCCCCGCAAGAAGAACATCCAACCAGCTCCGCGCAACTTGTGTTTGTTTCCTGAACCATTACTTTAGTTCCCCAATTTGATGGAAGTTGTCCGGTAGCTTCACAACTTGTAAATCCAACTTTCATACAATATTGCTCAGTTATAGGTGGTGTGGGTCTAGGGACATGGGATCCAAATAATTGTATGTATACCAGAAACGAGAAAAATACAACCACTATTAGCAAAATAATAAATATAAGTGCGGTTTCCCTTTTCATTTAGAAAACCTCTATTTGCCCTTCTTCTTTTTCGCTGGTTTTTTCGGTTTCTCGGTCTTTTTGCTAGGTGTCCCGGCCTTTTCGATCAAACCAAAACTCTCGAGCTTCTGGGTTATGTCCTTGACCGCTTTCTCGATCTCTTCCTTTGGCGCCTTGTTACCGATCTTTGAACAGAATTCCTCTATTATCTCCTTCTCCCCGTTTTTACCGTCGCACATGGTCCATATCAATACGACAACCTCGTCAACCTTGTACGCCCTTTTGTTCTCGTCAACGAGAAGGAGATCGCCCTGTTGTGACCTGGCAAGGCTCCCCTTTTTCTTGAATGTTATGCTTACACCTCCGTATACTTGAAAGTAAGATCGAGCTTGTATATATATGGATAACCAGAAATCCTCCGGCATGTATATTTCCCAAAATCTATGTTGCCATACCGAAATGCTTAAAAAACCTATTACTAAAATTTTTATAGAAGGTTCCGAGATCTGACCAAAAGGTAAGGCTGATAAGCCCCAAGCATCAGGGCAACAAGGCTTTGTCCGCCCTGGTCAAAGGATCCTGGCGCCTTTTTCTGTTTTTTAACGGCACAGCCGAAAATATATAGATGAGCTGGATATATTTCGTTATTCTTGCAACATTCTTGTGGAGCATTACAAACATAATGGATAAGTATCTTGTGGACAAGAGGGTCAAAAGTCCATTGATACTGCTTATCTTTTTCAGAATAGCTTCTTTAATTCCCATAATTATCTTGATCCCTATTTTAAACATAGGAATTCCAAGCCTTGATTTCCTTGTCCTCATATTCGTAAGTGCAATATTGATGATTTTGGGTATAATAACCTATTACAAAGCCGTGGAGGTAGAGGAGATATCAGTGTCCATCCCACTGTTTCAGTTCATTCCGATATTCACGTTGTTCATCGCATTTTTTACACTGGGGGAGAGACTTACAGGGATGGATTATCTAGGTTTTCTAATACTGATTCTCGGGGGTTTCGTGATATCAATCAAAAGGACTTCCGGATTGCTCAGAATTAGGAGAGTCTTCTGGTTTGTAATGCTTGCCAGCCTGCTGTTTTCGGCATCTTATGTAATCGCAAAATTCGTTCTGAACTACGTTAATTACTGGGATACCTTCATGTGGATATGGATTTTTGGGATATTTGCAACGTTGTCGATGTTATTTTCAGGAAAAATCAGGGGCAGGTTCAGACATTATTACGATAAGATCAACAGAAGTGACTGGACTATTATTTTTATCAATATAATAATTTCCATTATAGCCTCCGCAAGCTATTATTTCGCAGTAAACGTAGGTCCCATTTCCCTTGTCCAAGCCTCTGAAAACATCCAGATGATCTTTGTCTTCATCCTCGCTCTGCTGTTCACACATTCTTTTCCACACATAGTGAAAGAGAAATTCGATACTCGCTCGCTAATTCAAAAAATCCTGGGTATGATTTTAATAATAATAGGCGTTTTGGTTACGCAATTGCTCTAAAGCTAGCGAAAAACCTTTTTAAACCAGAAAACAAAGAAAACTTGTTGAGCTGGGCAGATAGCTACCCTCAGGCGACTGGGGGAGGAAGCTCCATACATCCGGGGCAGCGAAACACACGTAGCTGCTCAGCGCGTTGCTGCAAGGCAATGTCCGGGAGGACACGCACGGGCACAGAAATAAACCTCCGTTCCGGAGCGATGATTCCGCAAGGATGAACGTGGAAGGAGAGGGAGGGTGAAAGAGTTCGTGCCGCGCGGATGAAAGTGCGAGAGCGTATGACGTTCGCGTGCGAACGTCGCTCGAAAAGCACGATCAGAAAAATGCTATCGCCCCGTTCGGGGATCAAACCCCGCGGGATGACAGAAAATGGGCTATGCCCAGCGCAACATTTTAATCTTTCTCTCAATTCTTTAGTATGGATTTGCTTTCCAAAGAATTCGATCTCGAGCTGGAGGATTTCGAAATGCGGAAAACCAAGACCTTCGTCAGGGGATGGAACGCGACTCCTGGGGGATCAGTCGCCTCATCACCGAAAGTCAGCGATGGCATTCTCTATTTCGGTTCCTTTGATGAGAACGTTTACGCGGTCGATCCGGAAACGGGCAAGGAGGTGTGGAGAACAAGGCTGGGAGGCATAATAATATTCTGCAATCCCGCTTTCTGGAAGAATTACGTCATAATGGGATCGCTCGATCATAATTTATACGCTCTTGACAAGGGAACAGGGAAGATAGCCTGGGTCTTTGAAACGGGCGATAAGATAGGCATGCAGGGGAATGTTGATGAAAAATGTATTTACTTCGGATCAAAGGACGGGTTCATATATGCTCTAGATGTTTCCAACGGTAAGGAGAGATGGCGCTTCAGGACGGGCGGTCCCATCGCAACGCCAGTCACCATACTCGGGAACAGGCTATTTTTCGGTTCTTATGACAATTACATCTACTGCATTGAAAAAGGATCGGCGGAGGTTGTATGGAGGTTCAGGACAGGGGACGAGATACTGACGGACAACCCCTACCAGATCCACGGGAAAACCATCTATGTCGCTTCCTTCGATTCCAATATTTATGCGGTAAACATAGAGACAGGAAAGGAGGTATGGAGGTTCAAAACCGGGAAATACGGAAACAGCGGGGCCCCCTTCTTCCATGAAGGAAGGATATATTCGGGATGCAGGGACGGGACTGTTTATTGCCTTGATGCGGAAACCGGGAAGGAGGTATGGCGTTTCGAGACAGGCAGCATAGTCGTGCAGGTGGCGGTTCGCAACCAAAAACTCTATTTCGGGAACGAGGAAGGGGACTTCTACTGCCTTTCCCTCGAAGGGAAGGAGGTGTGGAGGTTCCGGGCATCCGGAGGCAACTACACAGAACCACTCTACGTGGAAGGTAAGATATATTTCGGGTCTATGGACTGCCATTTGTACTGCGTGGATTCGGAAACCGGGAAGGAGGTATGGCGTTTCCAGACTTCGAGCCTCGTGAAATCGGATATTGGAAAACCCTACGACATGTTCGAGGTCGTTATAAAGAAGGAGAGGGCAGAGGAGGAGAGAGGGGAGGATGACAAGTACGAGATCAACGTTTCCGGGGGTTTGATGGACGAATACGATTCAAAGAACGAATACCAGGTCAAGGTGGAGTACCATCAGAAGATGAACTATTAGATATTTAAAACCCATGAGAAAATAATAATGTGATAGCATGAAGAAACAGAAGGGAGTGATGCCGCAGTCCACCGCCGGCCTTATCCGCTACTTCGAGGAATCCGATGAGCAGATCAAGCTCAGGCCGGAATACGTGATAGGGATCGCGATATTCGTGATAATACTGGAAATTCTCCTTAAGTTCATGCTCTAATTCTCGTTTATGGAACAAACTAGGTTTAAATTGTTGGATCAACTTTCACTATTCCTTTAAATCCTTTTACAAACAAATTTATAATATGGGGTTGGAGTTCGTCAAGAAAATTAACAGCAGGATTACGATGATCAGATTGTCCGATCTGGATTCCAACATCTATCTTCTGGACGGGGATACGATCATAGATTCAGGGACAGGATTCAACTTCGTCCGCCTCTACGAAATATTCAAGCAGATGAAAATCGATTTCGACAACATAAAGAACATAGTGAACACGCACATGCACTGGGATCACATAGGAGGGAACGGCTTCTTCAAGAACGCGAAGATACACATACACGAGAATGATTCGGATGTTCTCGAGAAAGGGGACGCTGAGATGTGCAATTCGATGTATTTCAACGGGAACATGCATCCCATGAAGGTGGAGAGGAAACTGAAGGAAGGGGACGAGATGTTCGGGTTCAATGTTATGCATACGCCGGGACATACCCCCGGCTCAATCTGCTTGTTCGACAAGAAAGACAAGATCATGATAACAGGAGACACGATTTTCTCTGACGGCGTGGGAAGGACCGATCTCCCGGGAGGGAGCGAGAAAGACCTTGAGAAATCAATAGAAAAAATCTCTGCCCTGGACGTTGAGACGATCCTTCCTGGCCACGGCGAACCTGTCCTGAAGGGTGGCAGCAAGGCAATAAAAAACATAATCACTTCTGTAAACGAGGATTTGTGAAGATATTTAAATTAGAACGGATTATTAATTTTCAAAGGAACGAATGACGTAGACAAGTCTACGTCCATCGAAACAAGCGATTGACAGCTTGGATGTTTCGGATGATGACTTGGGCTTATATTTCAGGTCATCTGTCTGTTGTTCAGGCTGTCTCTCGTTCCGTGGGCCCGTAGCTCAGCTGGTAACAACGAAAGAAACAGACTTCGTCTGTCTCGGTCTGCAGAGAGCACCAGACTCTTAACCCAAGATATTAGGAGTGGGTGACCACCATGACTGGAAGATATCTGGGTGTCGCGGGTTCGAATGAGCCTTTTTCAAGAAAAGGCTCAAGCCAAAATGGAGCCAACGTCATTCACGTTGTTCATTCCTGGCTTCCGGATTTCCCGTCGGGCCCATTTTAAGTTTATAAAATTTACTTTCAAGTATAAAAAATGAAAAAATGGGAAAAAATAACTTAAGCGAAACCATAGACAAAACACCAATGTTAGATTCAACCTCCATATTTCTCGACAAAAGATGGAAAAACTAAATTTTTTATGCACAATACCTTATTGACTATCAACAAATAGTAATTTTTATAAAGTTGAGATAAATATTTATTCTAATGAAAATGAGTTTGGTTAAATATAAGAATTTTACGGATTTGGTCGCTCAACAACCAATGGATTTATTATTTGTAGGTTCTATGAATGAGTATAAAGACAATGCTACTGAATTTTTGTCAAGTAAAGGTTTTCAAATTAAGAATATATCCTCTGCATATGTTGATTTATACCCTAACAATGATCCAATTAGCTGCCCAGAAGGATGTTATCATGCTGATAAAACCATAGATGAAAAAATGTATTTCTATGGAAACAGAATTGATCCAACCCACCACCTATTAATGTTTTTTAGAAAAATAAAATACGGCCGAGAATTCGGTGCTGTGTGTTCAGCCTTAACTGATCCTTTTTTTAATAGAGTTTTCAATCCAAAAAAATCACCATATAATTATGCAATTGTAAGAAAATGGCAGAATCAATATGATGAAGTGATAGATCATCCTGGATTCTCCGATGTACTTGTGCCTGTAAGTCGTGATGAAACCGGCTTCCTTCTTCACTTCGAAAAACGCATACAACTTTGAAGTAGAAGGGGTTTAAGTGCAAAGCCCGTGGGAAGCGATAGAAAGCGTTAGCTTCCTTTTGCTCCACGGCTTTTGTTGGGAGAAGGAAAAGCCGTGTACGCACCGATAAGTATTTAAATGTTGGTGTAATCTATTTAACTTATACCCTTCATATAATTAATTACCTGTCGGGATTTAACTCCGATCGGCTGCTTAGCCAGGAGAGTTAAAAGGGTGGTCAAATCGATTGATGTACTTGAACATGATTTGGTTCCAAAATTCAAAGTTCTTTCGGGGGAGGAAAAGAAACAGGTTTTGGAAAGGTTCAAAACAACAGATGAAAAGCTTCCTAAGATTTTGGAATCCGATCCAGTCGTGAAGAAATTGGGTGCCAAAGAAGGTGACGTGTTAGAGATAGTAAGATCATCCGATGTGAGTGGGGACTCTCTTTATTACAGAATTGTTGAAAAGGAGTGAAGTTTTTAAGGAATGTAGTTGATAGGCATGTCTTTCGTGACGCTTATAAAGAGCTTTGAAGAGGAGAAAGAGTGGGTGAGATACCAGATAGAGTCCTTCAACAACTTCACTGATTTTGGTCTGCAGAAGATAATAAACGAGGTAGGAACGGTCCGGGTAGTCCAGGAGACAGAGGATCTGAAGCTTAAGTTCGGGGAAGTGGAGATAGGCAAGCCGATAGTGAACGAGGCTGACGGTTCCACGCGCACGATATACCCGAACGAGGCCAGGATCCGAAACCTGACGTACATGGCCCCGGTATACGTGACTATAGCTCCTGTATTCAACGGGGTGCAGGAAAAATCAGAGAAGGTTCATGTAGGCGACCTTCCCATAATGGTGAGGTCGAAAAAATGCATGCTTTCGGGCCTGGATGAGAAGGGAATGGTCGGCGTGGGTGAAGACCCAAGCGACCCAGGCGGATACTTCGTAATTAACGGCACGGAAAGGGTTCTGGTTCTGATAGAGGAGATCGCCTCCAACAAGCCGATATTCGAAAAAACAGATGAGGGGGGCGTGACAGTTCGCATAAACTCCGAGAGATCAGGTTTCAAGCAGAGACATCTGGTGGAGATGAAACCCGACGGGGAGATAACCATTTCCTTCGCGAACATCAAAAAACTCCCGATTGTAGTCCTTCTGAAGGCCCTGGGCATGGAGAACGACAAAGAGCTCTGTTCAATGATATCAAAAAATGAAAGGATTTTGAACGAATTCTATACCAACCTTTACGAAACCGATGTTATAACAACGGAAGAGGCTTTCAACTTCATAGGAAGCAAACTGAAGGTCTCTAAAGACTACGTCAAGGAAAGGGTCAGCCAGATTATGGATCGTTATCTGCTTCCCCATCTGGGACAGGAGGTCGGGGACAGGTTAAGAAAGGATAAATACCTGGCGAGGACCATAAGGAAGTGCATTAATGTCAAGCTGGGGATGTCCCCGGATGACGATATTGATCATTACTCGAACAAAAGGCTGCTGATGTCCGGAGAACTGTTCGAACAGCTGTTCAGGTCCATACTTCTGGGAAGATGGGGACTTATAGCCAAGATGACTTACAACTATCAAAAATTGGTCAAGCGCGGGAAGTTCCCCTCGGTACAGTCCATAATAGAAGCTAACACCGTTACCAAACAGATACTATCCTCCCTGGCTACCGGGACATGGATCGGAGGAAGGACGGGAGTTTCGCAAAGACTGGACAGAAGCTCGTACATAAAAACCGTATCGCATCTGAGATCCGTTCTTTCCCCGCTGACCTCAACGCAGGAACATTTCCTGGCAAGGCAGATACACCCGACAGAATGGGGCAGGCTTTGCCCTGCGGAAACCCCTGAGGGTAGCTCGATCGGGTTGAGAAAGCATCTGGCTCTTCTTACCGAGATAACCCCGGGCATGTCAGAGAAAAGGGAGAAGGAGTTTCTTAACGTACTTCAGACAAAGGAGATGTCGTCATGAAGAAGTCAATTAAGACCAAAAAGAGCAGGGAGGTCAAGGAAAGGGTCGACATATACTTCAACGGGGATTTCATAGGCGTTACTGGAAGGCCCTGGGAATTTATAAAGGGCATAAGGAGAAAAAGAAGGCACAACATCATACCGGACGAATTGAACATCTCTTACCACCCCGAATTCAACGAGATAAAGATAAACATAGATTCAGGTAGGGCCAGAAGGCCGCTTGTAATAGTTGAAAACGGGAAATCAAAACTCACGAATGATCACATACGTAAGCTGGAATCCGGGAAGATAAAGTGGAATTACCTTTTGAAACACGGTATCGTGGAATACCTTGATGCGGAGGAAGAGGAAAACTCATACATAGCCATAAACCCGAAGGAGCTAAAGAAGGGGCACACACACCTCGAATTGAATCCCATACTTATCCTGGGAATATCGGCCAGTCTCACCCCTTTCGCTGAATACAACAGAGGTGACAGGGTTAACTACGGTTCCAAGATGGTAGGGCAGGCGATAGGTGCTCCTGTGGATAATTTCCTCATAAGGACCGATACGAAATTCAACATCCTGGCGCACTCCCAGGCACCGCTAGTGGAAACCAAGACCGATCGCATTCTTAAACAACACACCTACGGACAAAACGTGGTTATTGCGGTCATGTGCTGGGACGGTTTTAACATGAACGACGCAGTGGTTCTAAACAAGTCATCACTGGAAAGGGGGATGTTCAGATCGTTCTACTTCAGAACGTACGAAACCATGAAGAAGCGTTACTGGGGAGGACAGGAGGATATGATAAGTATACCTGAGCCCGGAATAAAGGGCTACAGGGGGGACGAATCTTATAAGGACATACCTGAAGACGGGATAATAAACCCTGAAACCTTGGTGGAATCTGACTCGGTCTTGGTGGGCAAGACTTCCCCCCTAAGGTTCCTTACAGGAGGAGACTTCACAACGGATATAGAAAACAAAAGGGAGTCTTCCATAACAGTGAGGTATGGCGAGAGGGGAATCATAGACAAGGTTTTGATAACGGAAACAACAAACGGTGAACAGCTTTTCAAGATAAGGATAAGAGACGAGAGAATTCCGGAACTCGGGGACAAGTTCGCAACAAGGCACGGTCAGAAAGGTGTGACAGCACTCCTGGTTCCTCACTACGACATGCCGTTCACAAGGTACGGGATAGTCCCAGACATAATTTTCAACCCCCATGGCATTCCCTCAAGGATGACGGTCAGCCAGCTCCTGGAAATGCTGGTAGCAAAGTTCGGGGCGCTCAATGGGGAAAGGATGGACGGCTCCTCATTCAGCGGAGTAAAGGAGGATTTTGTAAGAAAGGGCATGAGCAAACTGGGTTTCAGGAACGACGGAAAGGAAACGCTCTATGACGGCAGGACAGGCAAGGCTTATAAGGTTATGATTTTCACTGGACCCGCCTACTACATGAAACTTGACCACATGGTTGCCGACAAGATACACGCCCGTTCAAAGGGTCCTGTAACCCTGCTGACGAGGCAGCCGACCGAGGGCCGTTCCAAGAGAGGCGGCCTGAGGCTGGGAGAAATGGAACAGCAATGTCTTGTGGGGCACGGGGCGGCCCTGACGCTGAAGGAGAGGTTCTCCTCCGACGAGACGAACATACCCATATGCAAATCATGCGGTTTGATAGCGATATACGACAAAAACAAGAACAAGACATCTTGCCCCATATGCAGGGACTCGAAGGTCCTTTGGGTCAACACTTCCTATGCCTTCAAGCTGACACTTGACGAGCTTAAATCAAGCTGTGTCTATCCAAAGCTGAACGTGGTGGAGATATGAACACGTCCAAGATAAGTTCAATGGAATTCGGGATACTCTCGCCAAAACTGATAAAGTCTTTGGCCACCGTGAGAATTGTAACGTCCGATCTCTACGACGCGGACGGTTATCCGGTGGACGGGGGGGTGATGGATCCGAGAATGGGTGTGGTTGACCCGGGTTTGCGTTGCAGGACGTGCGGCGGGACGATTGGGGATTGCCCGGGACACTTCGGCTACCTCGAGCTGGCGAGGCCAGTGATCCACGTTCTCTACACCAAACACGTTTACCAGTTGCTCAAGGCCACGTGCATCAAGTGCGGAAAAATTCTCAACAGGGACCCCAGATCCCTTGATCAGGTATCCAAAAACCCTCTTAAAAAATGCCCCCACTGCGGAAAGCAAAGCAAAAAACTAAGCTTCGTGAAACCGTATACGTATTACCACGGCAAGGACGAGCTAAATCCGTCCCAGATAAGGGAGTGGTTTGAGCGCATACCTGACAGCGAAATTAAAAAGATAAGTTTTAGCGGAGGAAGACCGGAGTGGCTGATACTAACGCTTTTCCCCATACCTCCGGTTACCATGCGGCCGAGCATTACCCTGGAAACCGGGGAGCGTTCCGAGGACGATCTCACTCATAAACTGGTAGATATAGTCAGGATAAACCAATCACTTAAGGAAAACATAGACATAGGAGCGCCGGAATTCATACTTAACGATCTCTGGGAACTTTCCCAATACCACGTGGCGACGTATTTTGATAATGAACTGACGGGCATCCCCCAGGCCAGACACAGGTCAGGCAGACCGCTGAAGGGAATCGTCCAGAGACTGAAGGCAAAGGAAGGACGGATAAGAGGCAACCTCCTTGGCAAAAGGGTTGACTTCTCCTCGAGAACCGTCATCTCCCCCGATCCCACACTGTCCATAAACGAGGTCGGGGTCCCCGAACAGGTCACAAGGGAGTTGACCATACCTGAGATAATCACGCCCCTGAACATCAAAAACGTCAAGGAGATGATAAAGAGCGACAGGGTGAATTATATCACAAGACCCGACGGGAGGAAGATAAAGGTGACAAGTGAGAACAGGAGCGACGTTGTAAATAACCTCGCGCTGGGCTGGAGCGTTGACAGGCAATTGCAGAACAACGATGTTGTTCTTTTCAACCGCCAGCCTTCTTTGCACAGGGTTTCCATTATGGTCCACAAGGTAAGGGTAATGCCTTACAGGACTTTCCGTATGAATCCGAGCGTTTGCGCCCCGTACAACGCGGATTTCGATGGGGACGAGATGAATATCCATGCCCTCCAATCAGAAGAAGCGAGGGTGGAGGCATCCATGATAATGGACGTCAAGAACAACATAATATCCCCGAGATTCGGGGGACCCCTGGTCGGTCTTGATCTGGATCAGATTTCGGGCATATACCTCCTGACCAAAAGGGAAACCGTATTCACAAAAGAGGAAGCTTCACAGCTATTTGCGAGCGCGGGACTGGACATGGAGCTGCCTGAAAGGGAAAAATTCACGGGCAAGGAGATTGTCAGCCTGATGTTGCCCGGGGAGCTGAACATGGAGTTCAAGGCGCATTCCTGCAAGGAGTGCGATAAATGCCTGAGAGAAGACTGCAAACACGACTGCTGGGTCCTGATCAAGAACGGTGAGCTGAAAACAGGGGTCTTGGACAGCAATGCCGTCGGGGCGTTCAAGGGAAAGATCCTCAACAAGGTCAAGAGACTGGTGAACGAGAAAAAGCTCAAGGAGTTCATAGACAATCTAGGCAGGATTGGTGTCTCCTATCTGATGTCAAGGGGCTTTTCAATAGGACTTTCCGATCTGGATCTGCCTCCCAATGTCCAGAAAAGGGTAAAAAGGGAGATAGATGACGCTCAAAAGGACGCTAACGATCTTGTTACCCATTTCAATAAAGGTAAGCTGAAGGTTTTACCCGGCATGACCAATGAGGAGTCCCTGGAAACCCAGATACTGTCCGTGCTTGCGGAAGGGCTCAACAAGGTGAGCGATATAATGATAAAGAACATAAAGTTAAGCGATATCATACACATGTCGCTTTCAGGGGCGAAGGGCTCGAACATAAACACGACACAGATGGCCGCTGCCGTTGGTTCCGAAACCATACTTGGAAAGAGGATACAGAGGGGCTACCTTAACAGGATAACTCCTCATTTCGAGTCAGGGGACCTCTCGCCTACGGCGCATGGCTTTGTTGCCAGGGGATTCAAGCAGGGGTTAACTCCTTTCGAATTTTTCTGGAACGTGATGAACGGAAGGGAAGGACTTATGGACAAGTCTCTGCGAACGAGAAAATCAGGCTACATGCAGAGGAGGCTCATGAACTCGCTGCAGGATTTGAAGGTTATGGAAGACCTTACATTAAGGGACTCCAACGGCAACATAATACAGTTCCTTGCGGGAGAGGATGGCATAGACCCGACAAAATCATACTGGGGGATCCTTAACTGGATAGACCATATAAGGCATGGATGATGTAATGAATCTAGAACTTCCTCCGAAGGTAAGAAAGGATGTCGAAAAATACATCAGTGAAAGGAAGATGCCTGAGAAAGAAGGAAAGGAGATAATGGAAATGGTCAGGAAGTTCTACAACAAGGCCCTTTACGATCCTGAAGAAGCGGTAGGTGTCGTAACGGCCCAGTCGCTATCCGAACCGGCGACCCAGATGACCATGAGGACATACCATTTCGCAGGAACCGCGGGAATCCAGGTCACCCTCGGTCTCCCTAGGCTGATAGAAATATTTGATGCCAAGAAGGAGCCCGAGACACCCAGCATGACGATATATCTAAAACCGGATCACCAGACAGAAACCAAGTCAATAGAAGTCGCGAAAAAAATAAAGGAGGTGAAGCTCAGGGATTTCGTTATAAGCGACGTTATAGATCTTGTGAACCTTACAGTCAAGTGCAGGCTCGATTCAGCCAAGCTCAAGAAGTTCGAACTGGAGCCCAAGGACCTGTTAAAACACATAAAACTGAAAAACATAGATTGCGAGGTTAACGGGAATGAGCTTATAGGAACTTCCAAGAAAACTGATAACGTAAACCTCCACAAGCTTAAATACAAGCTGCTTGAATCCCACATAGAGGGCGTCAAGGGCGTTTCGCACGTAATAGTCAGCAAAGACGAAAGGGATGAATGGTTCATAACCACGCTGGGATCGAACCTTAAGAAGGTTTTTGAAATAGAGGGCGTGGACCCCTCAAGAACGGTATGCAACAACCCGTTCGAAATCTACGATATCCTGGGCGTGGAGGCGGCCAGGAATTCGATAATAAGGGAGGCAGTCGGAACTATAGGGGAGCAGGGCCTGGGCGTGGATGTAAGATACGTGACCATACTGGCCGACCTCATGACATCCACCGGAAGTATAATGGGCATCGGGAGATACGGCATAGCGGGAAACAAGGATTCGGTCATTGCAAGAATGGCCTTCGAGGAAACCAAAAAACACATCATATCGGCTTCCATCGAGGGGATGAAAGACCCACTTAAGGGGCACGTTGAGAACATAATCATGAACCAGCTGATACCGATGGGGACAGGGGCGTTCGACCTTATAGGCAGGATACCTGAAGGCAAAAAGCCGGAAAGGACGGAGAAGGAGGAGGAGAAACCAAAGGCTATGGCCAGTAAACCCAGGACGAAGAAACCTCCTAAACCAGCTGCCAAAAAACCCAAAGCCAAGAAACACCCTAAACCAGCTGCCAAAAAACCAAAAAGTAAGGGAAAAAAGAAATAAGCTTAAATATACTTCTTAATAAATGTAAAGATATTCCTGCAGAGGTAAAAGCATGCTGAAGAATGAAATTGCAATCCCCAAAGGCGTTGAAGTCAGGATGGAGAACAGCAGAATCTATGTCAAGGGGGGGAAGGGAGAGGTCAGCAAAAATTTCAAGCACCCGAACGTTAAGATAAAAATAGAAAACGAGAGTATTGCGATAGTTTCCGACCTCGAAAGAAAAAAGAACAAAGCTATAATGGGAACATGGAAAGTCCTTCTGAAAAACATGTTTCTGGGAGTGCAGAGGGGATGGAAAAGCGAATTGAAGCTGGTTTATTCCCATTTTCCCGTAAAGCTTAAGATGGAGGATGGGAAACTGGTCATAGAGAACTTCCTGGGAGAGAGAAAACCGAGGATAGCACCCGTACCGGACGATGTGAAGATCGAGGTAGACAAGAACACGATCTTCGTAACGGGAATAGACAAGGAAATGGTCGGTCAGGTGTCCGCCCGCATAGAGGAGGTAACGAAAGTGAAGGGATACGACAGGAGGGTTTTCCAGGACGGGTGTTTCATAACAAGGAAACCCTACGTTATAGAGGTGGAGAATGAAGGAAGAAATGCTTAAGCTCAGAAAAGCCATCAAGAAGAAAAAGCCTGAATTCAAGAGGCAGGAATGTCACAGGAAGAAATCACTGGGAAACAAATGGAGAAAACCCAGGGGGATACATTCCAAGCTTCGGAGACAGGAGAAAGCGAAGGGATCGCTACCCGGACCGGGTTACGGGTCGCCTTCCGGAGTGCGCGGGCTTGACAGGGAGGGGTTTAGAGAAGTGGTTGTGAGGAACCCGAAAGACCTCGAAAGCCTAAACCCGAAAGAGGATGTTGCCGTGATATCAAAAACAGTGGGAAGAAAGAATATGTTTGATATTCTGGAGGAGGCAAGGAAAAGAAATATAAAGATCGGCAACTATAAAATTATTTAATAACCAATCAATGTTGATGTTCATGGAAAAATGTCCTGTTTGCGGAACATTGGGCAGGGTATGGAACAGAAAGCCAGAAGCGTTCTTATGCCCTAAATGTTTCACCTTTTTCTCGAGATTCGGGCTTGTCCTTGAGACAGAGACCGAACCATCAGAACTCTGGACCTGAATTCAGGTAAATTTTTAACGAATAACAAAAAAGTTTAAATATCCTACTTAAAAATATAGCTATATGGCCGAGATTCGTTCTATTGACATGAGAAAGGACAACATCATGGTGAACATGAAGATATCGAAGGACGAGTACGATTTACTGAGCCAGGAAACAAGAAACCTCCTGATACTTCCCTCGCACTCAAATGTACTTGACAGGCCACTGACAACCGGGAAGCTCGGGAACAGCAACAGGATCATGCTCCCCAAAAAAATCCTGGACAGGTACGAGATAATCAATCTTGAAAAAAAGGTCCCTGCAAGGACGTTCAAGATAGATGACGAGGTTTTCCTTCTCATAAAGCTCAAGGAATCAAGGTTTGGCGTACCTATATTCAAAGAGGTGAAATGATGTTTGTAAGCACGGGAATAAAAAAACTGGACAGTCTGATCGGAGGCGGTTTTCCGGTTAGCACTACGGTTCTTTTGTCAGGAGGACCCGGGTCTGGAAAAACTCTTCTGGCACTCAAATTTCTGAATGACGGTATAAAGAAAAAGGAGAAATGCTGCTATGTTTCCCTTAACGAAACGAGGGACGAACTGCTGAGGGCGTCCAAGGGCATACTTTCTCTCAGTGATGTCGAGAAACATATAGGAAAGAACCTCGCCATAGAACACATACCCCTGGGGGAGAACATAACCATGAAGAAGTTCATAGACATAATCGCTTCCTACCCGAAAATAGACCGGCTGGTGATAGACAACGTTAACAAGCTTCTCATATTCGCGGAAAGTGAAAGGGCTTACAGGCTCCACCTCTCCGAACTGGTCAAGCACCTGAAAACCATGGGCTGCACGCTTCTCCTCTGCGAAACCAGAGGGGATCACATGGACACGGGAAACGGGGAGTCTTTCGAGTGCGACGGTGTCGTTCACCTCTCCTTCCTTGAACTGGAGGAGATGCCCAAGAGGATACTGACAGTTCACAAGATGAGATACGCGAATTTCAACCCTAAGATACCGCACGAATTCGTTATAGATGCCAAAGATCTTAAGTTAACAGAAACAAAAATAATATGACAGCATGAAAATTTCTGAACTTTTGAGAAGAGAAACGCTCCAGATAGCTGGAGGGGTGATACTTAATTATTTCAAGATAAAGAAGAGAAGGGACACCCTTTATTTCGGAGATATCCCGGCTGAATACTTCCTGCTATGCGAAAAAAACGGGTTAGGAAAAGAGGTTCAGGACACCGCCAGGGACTGGATGTACCTTTACTTCTCCGTCCTGATCCCCGACGCCTTCAAAAAGATAAGGCCGGAAAGACTTCTGAACGGGCTAGTGAAAAAGATATGGATAAACATGGGACTGATGAGCGATTTCTCCATGAAGGAGGAAGGTAAACGCGTCCTCATAGAAACCAGGAATGAAGGCACAAGCGAACTCATAGGAAAGAACTCTTTCCAGGTGGGCTTTTACGAGGGTATTCTCAACGCCCTGTACGGAAAGGAGTCCGAAGTCACGGACGTGAAGCAGACAAAGAGGGAATGCTCTTACGGTTTTAAAATCTCGGAGAAAGGCTTCGCTATCGAGGGCAAGAAAAAGGATGAGTACAACAAACTCAACCAGATACCCCGGATGAAGGGCCTGACCCTTGACGAGATGCTGAAAAGAAGGATTTTCAATATGGACGGGCGGAAACTCTACTTCAGGGAAAGGGTGATATACCCGATAGAAAACACCATTATCCACCTTTTCAGCAACAAGGGCCTTTTACTGGAGAAGGTCCCCGGGATATCTTACGGATTTTTCAACGGGATTGTGGAAAAAAACGCGGAAAATGAGGACAAGCTAAGACTCTTAAAAAACCTCATGGAGGCCATGGGCTGGGGAATTTTCACGGTTGCCGAGGAAAAGGAAAGGGTAAGAATGAAAATAGAGAACCCTCCATACGGTCTTCAGAAGGATAAAGACAACTGGGATTTCCTCATAAGGATGATAGAGGGATACCTGAGGACCATTGACAAAAACTACAGGGTAGAGGACGTAAACCAGGGCTACAAGCTGCTTAAGATGGGCTTTTCCAGATGACAGGGCCTGATTTTCAGCCTCCTGTTCGCCTCTCTCTTCACTATGCAGCCTCCAACGCACCTTTTTGAGAACTGGCATCCCTGGCAGCTATCCGGAATCCCTATGTTCATCCTTACGAACTCAGAGAGTCTTTCTTTATGGAATTTATCCAGCGTCTGGTCCAGACTCCCGAAAACGTTGTAAAGAGGCTTTCTGTGGGTGGCGCAGTAGAGCGCGTCCCCATCGGGGGATATGGTCGTGCAGGCTCCGAAATACGAAACGCAGAAACCCCCGGTAACCGGAACCGACATTTTCCTGTCCAGTGGGAAGAAGGGCTCTCCAGATTCTATGCTTTTCAGGCCCAGCTCCAGGTTGAATTCGTAAAGCCTTTCCAGGGTCTTTACGTAATTCGAGGGGGCCAGACCCAGATTATCCTTTGCCGTTCCCTCCGACGGAGTCATGTCCCACAGCCTGCATCTCTGAAGTCCCAGGCTCCTGGCAAAAGCGAATATGTCGAATATCTCCTCCTCGTTCAGGCTGGTAAGAACGGTCTGCGATACAGCCGTTATACCGGCCTCGGATGCGTTCTTCAGGGCCTTGACAGCCCTTT
>Ga0180438_10001808_pt1 | contig 36902 bp, 22 predicted proteins | sample SS_ome_12_FD_132455 | JGI IMG/M metagenome (GOLD analysis project Ga0180438, IMG submission 132455) | Hypersaline lake sediment archaeal communities from the Salton Sea, California, USA - SS_3_D_2 metaG | ecosystem: Environmental > Aquatic > Non-marine Saline and Alkaline > Hypersaline >... | reverse complement strand
CCACCGATTGGACCTGCCCATGCAGTGGATGAGCGCACCCAAACCAACTGGAACGGAATCGTTGGAAAGATTGAACTCCGTGCCACCTACAAACTGTACGTGGAGGAGATACAGGTGTATCCCGATATCGAGAATGACCAGGCTATTGTTCATGTATGTATCGGGAATCTGACCAGATGGGGAGGAAGCGCAGACCTTATCTTGCGGGCCCGAAACCTGGACATCGATGGTCCCGACGAATACAAGACAGTGATATGGCCGGTCATTATCGATGGAGGCAGCGGCTGGTTTAAGATTCCGTATCGGTTCGATAAGGATTATCCGTTGTGGGACGAATTTGATCCCGTATTGATGGAGATGGCCGTGACGGTTCAGACTCAGCCTGGTGCGGATCGGCTGAGTGATACTCGAGCCGTCAAGTTTGGGATGAGATCGTTTACAGCGGATGGCAGGGGTTTCAAAATCAATGGAAAGGGGACCTTTCTGAGGGGCAGTCATGATTGTGCCATATACCCTTTAACGGGTTATGCTCCTATGTCGAAGAAAGAGTGGCTGAGGATATTTGAGATAGCAAAGTCATATGGTATCAATCATTATCGGTTTCACACTTGGTGTCCTCCCCCGGCTGCATTCGAGGCGGCCGACGAGACGGGGATGTATTTACAGCCCGAACTTCCCAGCAAAACAGATTATGGAAAAGCCGAGCATGATGACTGGCTTCGCAAAGAGGGTGAAATGATACTCAAGGCCTATGGGAATCATCCCTCTTTTGTCATGTTTACCCTGGGAAACGAACTGGGGCGCAACCAGGCCTTCTACGATATGGTGGCCCATTTTAAACAGATAGACAGCAGGCACCTCTATGCACAGGGTTCCAATAACCAGAATGATCCGGGTCAAGATCTGAGCCTCGCTGAAGGCGATGATTTCTGGGTGACCGCAAAAACCGGTGATGATCTTCCGGTTCGCGGTTCTTACTTTCAAGGGAGTTACGATAAGGGACATATCGAGTCTTTTCCGCCTTCGACATTGGTCGATTTCGATAAATCCATAGCAGGTCTTCCTGTACCCGTGGTCGGTCATGAGATCGGATCTTTCCAGGTCTACCCCGATTACAGGGAAATATCCGAGTATACCGGAGTCCTCAAGGCACGCAATTATGAAATATTCAGGGACAGACTCAGAGAAAAAAAGATGCTGGATTTGGCAGATGATTTCGTGAAAGCATCGGGGGCCCTTGCCGTTATCTGTTACAGAGAGTGCATCGAGGCCTCCTTGCGGACCAGGTGGTTCGGCGGCTTTCAGCTGCTCGACCTTCACGATTTCTCGGGACAGGGCACGGCCCCGGTAGGCATTCTCAATGTCTTTATGGAATCGAAAGGACTTATCAAGCCCGATGAGTGGAGAGCCTTTTGTTCCGAAGTCGTTCCCCTTTTGAAAATGAAGAAATACACGTGGACGAATTCAGAGACCTTTACCGGTGCCATCGAGGTTTCGAATTTCGGACCCGCGGATTTTCCGGATGGGACGGTTGCATGGCGGGTCAGTGATTCTAAAGGAAATACTGTTCAATCCGGCCGTTCGGATTCAAAACGGATTCCGCAGGGCGCTCTGACTGAGATGGATCTGTTTTCGTTCTCTCTGACCGACGTTGCCGTTCCCCAAAAATTGACCCTCGAGCTCTCTTTGGACGGCACTCCGTATGCCAATTGGTATGATTTATGGGTTTATGAGTCCTCGGTCGATAATACAATTCCCGAGGATCTGGTGGTGACCGCCAGTCTTGACGATAAGACAATCGGGGAGTTGGAGGGAGGAGGGAAAGTCCTTTATATCCCTGAGAAGAACAAGCTGTCGAACTCTGTTAAGGGAGCGTTTCAAACCGATTTCTGGTGTTTTCCCATGTTCAGAAGTGCCGCTTTAAAGAGAAATATAGAAGTGGCGCCCGGAACCCTGGGCATACTTTGCGATCCGCATCATCCTGCCTTGGCTGAATTCCCGACATCCTTTCACAGCGACTGGCAGTGGTGGCGGCTGGTAAAGAACTCAAATCCGGTGATATTGGATGAGACATCTGCGGATTACCGGCCGATTGTGCAGGTGATAGATAATTTCTGGCGCAATCATAAACTCGGCATCCTGTTCGAGGCGAAGGTGGGACAAGGAAAGCTGCTGGTGTGTTCCATCGATCTGTTGAATAACCAGGATCGGCCCGAGGTGAGGCAGTTTTTGCACAGCCTGATCAAGTATGCCGATTCGAAGGAGTTTTCACCGGATGATGAGATGGGAGCCGAATGGATCAGGAATTTATTGCAGGAACGATAACCGCCTAATTAAAAATTTCTTCATCCATCTCTGCCAGATTGAGGGGATATTTCCCGTACTCCCTCACCAGCTTAACAATGAAATCATAGGTTTCGCCCGATACTTCGCTGGATACAGAGTGGTCAGACTGAAAAATGAATCCACCCCCCTTCGCAGCATTCAGTTTTCGCAATACTTCTTTCCTTATCAAATCCTTTTCTCCTGTTTCCCAAACCTGGATGTCGCTATTGCCGCAGAAGCCAATTTTATTGCCATATCTCTTTTTTAACTCAACGGCATCCATATTCGCTTTAGCTTCAAGCGGATTGTAAGCATCCACTCCCATTTCAATAAAATCCTCGAAAATTAGCTTGACGTTTCCACAGCCGTGATAAATCACCGGCAATTCATTCTGGTGGCATTCTTCAATCATGGCTTTCACCCAGGGCTTGAAATATGCCCTCCAATATTCCGGGTCGAACAGCATGGTTTGTTTGTATGCCACATCTCCCCATATCACCATCCCATCGAGCAAGCCGTCGGCAGCTTCAATTTGCGCTTTCAGGCAATCGAGATAAAACCGGCCGATCCTATTGATACACACCCCCAGGCGATCGGGATGCATTCCCATCCACAAAAGCGTGTTTTCCTGCCCCAACAGACGGGTCAAGCATTCAGAGCATTCGATCATGCTTCCATAGACGGGAAAATCTTTATGCAGCTCTTTCACCGTCTCGGCCCAGGGCGGAGAATTTCGTTCGAATCCATCGCCGACTCCGGCAATCTGGTTATCCCCTGCTTCAAAATATCGCCTTTTGTCAAACGGATCATCAAATTCAAAAGACTCCAGTTTTTCAATGGTATCGATGTCCCATGAGATAAATTCAGGCATGGGAAAATCGAATTTTTTCCGCATGATTGTCCTGAATCCGGTTTTCACCACGACTTCAGTTTCATCTTCCCTTATTGTTTCAAAGGATTGAATCTTTGGATCCATGTTGGGAATGGTTACCATCCAATCCAGATCGTAATAATAGTAGGGATTGGCATCTGCAGGCAGTCCTAATTCGGATCTCCAACGATCTATAAAACTTCCCCAGAAGAAATCGCTTATCGGAACCCGGTCCGGTTCTTCATGATGCAAAGCCCGGTTCATTCGGTTCAGTTTTGTCAGGCAGTTTGTTGTTCGCTCCATTTTCATTTCGATAAAGCCATTTTTTGAGGCCCGGTATTTGATTATCCATTCTACGATATCGGCCGTTCCCTTTGCCATCCTAAACTTACGGAATGCGAATACAGGGCCGGTTCAGCCAGTCGCAATTAATGCATTCCCCTGAGAATACTCTATCTATATAGATAACTTCTCCTATGCGAGTACTGTGATACAGCGAACCGGCAGCCTGAACTGATGTTAACAAACCATTTTTTTTAAGCCAGAGTACAATATACTCCCAGGATCCAGCCCCGTGTGCAATTGTATTCCTCAATTACCGAGTCCTGGATCGCGACCTCGGTTTGTCGGGGTGAGGAGGGCTTTCTTCTTTTCCAATATGTTATCGATCCCTTTGATCATTCTTGCTAACTCAAGAGGAAGCTTAGAAGTCGTGGCATCGCATGTGAAACGGCTGTATAGTATATGTTTGTATTACCAGTCATACTCAACACAAAGAAGGATAATGTCATGAAGAGTAAATTGACATTTCTGATTGTGGCCGCGACTCTTATGTCGTTCATGTTCGGATGTAAAACCAAGCCTGGATCTTCAGCTTTGCCTGACGAAAAGATTGAATGGCCGGCATTCATGCAGCAGCATGATATGATCTTTGATGATTTACCGCAACGGTGGCAGGAAGCCCCTCATTTTGGAAATGCCATGATCGGCTCCATGCTTTATCAGGAAGACAATACCGTTCGACTGCAGGTTTTCCGGGCCGATGTTCATGACCATCGCGACGATACCTACGGTTGGACAGCCTATAGTCGGCCGCGTTTTATGATCGGACATTTCTCACTCCATCCCATCGGCAGGCTCTCCGGCTGTAGCTGGAGAAAGGATCTGTGGAATGCAGAGCTGACGGGGATCATAAAGACAGATAAGGGCGAGATTCGGATTCGTCATTTCACCCATGCCGACGATATGGCGATTTTCACGGAGCTGACGCCTTCTCCCGGTGAGGTTGGATGTCGCTGGATCTGGCATCCGCATGCGGCCCGAACAACGAGAGCGGGTTATCCGACCAAAGAGGCTGAAATTGAAGAATTCGCGCGTAAATACGGCAAGCACTATGCTGAAACTCTGAAATTATTCAAGGCCAATCCAGCAGGGCGTCAAGAAGAAAAAGGCAATGTTTCGGTATGGATACAGGATCTCCTAGCCGGGGGCCAGTATGCCGCGGCCTGGAGTGAGGAGGTCAATAAAGAAACCCGGACACACATCGTCAGTATTGCCAACAGCTACCCGGAAATGGTCGCAGCGGAGACGGCGGTGTCGGACGTGAAGCGTTTCCTGTCGCTCGACCGGTCGAGCTGGGTAGATCGTCACCGCGACTGGTGGCATGATTATTACCCCAGGAGCTACGTCACCATTCCGGACAAGGGGTTGGAGTCGCTCTACTGGCAGACCATTTACCGCTTCGGCTGCACCACCAGAGAGGGGCGCTGCTTCGTGGACACGCCGGGCATCTGGTTTCAAGGCAAATCGTGGCCGTATTTTACGACCGACTGGAATATCCAGAGTGCCCACTGGGCGGTCTACGCATCCAACCGGCTCGAACAGGGGCAGGCGCTGGTTGACCGGCTTTGCGAGAAGCGTGAGGAATTGATCAAGGCGGTGCGCCCGGTGGAGTGGCAGGAGGACTCGGCCTATCTACCCATTGCCGTGGCCTGGGATATGAGAGGCAGCCGAATCGGCGACATGCGCTACTATCATCTCGTGGGAAACCTCCCCTGGACCATGCACAACATGTGGTGGCAGTACCGCTATTCTATGGACGACGAGATGCTGCGTGATGAAATCTACCCGCTGCTGCGTCGCAGCATCAGTCTCTACCTGCACATGGTCGGGGAGGGGGAGGACGGCAAGCTTCACCTCCCGCCGACCTTCTCACCGGAGCTGGGCGTCTTTCGGGACTGCAATTTCGACCTGGCGTTGTTCAAATGGGGGTGCCACACACTGCTCAAGGCGAGCAGGCGATTGGGAATCGACGACCCGCTGATTCCCCGCTGGGAGGCGGTGGTGAAGCGCCTCGTCGACTATCCCGTCGATGAATACGGATTCAGGCTGGGCCGCGACGAATCGTCCAGCCAAAATCACCAGCACTTATCCAACCTGCTGATGATCTACCCGCTCTACTTGGTCAACATCGAGCAGGAGGGCACCGCCGATGTGTTGAGACGTTCCTTCGACCGTGCCCGTGGGACTTCGGGACCGGGGGAGCGACTGGCCATGGTGCAGGCCCATGCCGCACCCATCGGCACCGCCATCGGTCTCGGGGATCAGGCCTTGGAAGGCTTGAAGCTGCTGCAGGACGACCTCTATCCCAATGGTCTGTGGTATGAGAGCCCCTGCATCGAGTCATCCCTGGCCCTGGCCAACATCATCCAGGATATGCTCATCCAGAGCTGGAGCGATCCCGCGGCCGACGAGCCGGGGCCCATTCGTATTTTCCCTGCAGTTCCCTCGACCTGGAAAGATGTGGAGTTTCGTGATTTGCGGACAGAAGGTGCTTTTCTGGTCTCGGCAAAGCGCTCAGCCGGTCAGACTGAATGGGTAAGGATCAAAAGCCTGGCGGGCGAGCCCTGTCGTGTAAAGCCGGGCTTGAAAGGCCGGATCCATATTAGAATCGACCCCCCGCTCAAGCTAAAGCAGGTGTCGCCGGGGATATATGAGATTGATATGAAAAAGGGCGATCAAGTATTATTATATTAGAAGCTGGATGCATACCATAAAAGGATTGCCTTCACGGGCGTGCGCTACCTTATATACACGTAGTGATCCCCATTCAATCCGAATATTAAATCCGCCCAGGGAGTAATATATACTGAAAAAAGCGAGAGAGGAGATGTAGAATGCATAGAAAACAAAGCAAATATTTTCTAATCTTGGTCATCGTTTCCTTAGGGATAATGAGCAAGCCCGCCCCGACCCAGCAAAATAAGCCAAATCAGGGAGATTCCATTTTCGCAGGGACCATGGTCGACATGACCTGGCAGGAGGTGGAAAAAGCCGCCCAGGAGGGTGCTGTCATCCTGACTTCGACGGCGGTCATCGAGCAGCACGGTCCCCATATGAGCTGTGGTATCGACACTTACTTGGGCTATCTCTACTGCACTCATGTCCGGAAGGAACTTGAGTCGCGGGGGGTGAAAGCGCTGGTCGCGCCTCCTTTTTTCTGGGGGATTAATAGTGCCAGTCATGTATTTCCAGGTTCGTTCACAGTGCGCCCTGAAACCATGAAGGCGCTTTTGCATGATATTTTCACATCGCTAAAAAGCTGGGGCTTTACAGATATCATCAACATCAATGCTCATGGGGATGGAGCTCATATCCGAACTGTCATAGGGGCGATCATCGAGTCTCGCAAAAGCCTGGGTATCAATGTGCGCTATGCCATGCCTGACTGGCAGGCGAAACGTTCCGGGCTTTCCGGCAATGAGGGATTCATTCTCACCTATAAGGCTCCTGAGTTCGACATGGCTGCCATGAAATATATGGATCTGCATGCCGGAGCCTATGAGACCGGGCTGGTGGCGGCTTATTTCCCCAGTCAACTGAATGAAAAAGTGGCAAAAGAACAGATCGCGACCAAGGTGACCATGCAAGAGCTCGGAGAGTGGGTCAAAGACATGCGCCGGGTAACACCCTTGGGGTATTTGGGAGATCCGGCTAATTTTGATGCCGAACAGGCCCGAAAAGATTTCGAGGAGGAGTGCCGAGGCCTGGCAGATGCTGTGGAGAATATACTCAAGAAATAATCGTTTTCTGCCACGTTTCAGCGAACCTCGACCATACATGATACGTGTGCTCAAGCAAGTAATGGCGTCTGCGCCGGATCAATGAGTGACAGGCGGTCGCAAGAACATTTATGGGATTATCCTCTTTTTCTTGAGAAACGGCATCCCTTTCCAGCGTTACCACACCTTTAAGGTCAGCCGGCCTGCGCCGGGATTGGAAAAAGGCCCTGCGCACGAGTTTTTCGAGTCCCTTTTCCTACCATAAAAATCGCGGTCGATTGTCAACGGGGAACCATCCGGATTTTCGAAGGCCGATTCCGAGATCTTGGTTTTGCCCAGGAGCTTTGTCGTAACCAGCGGATTGGCTCTTGATGTTATCGACTCATCTAATGTGAGAAAAAGATATATGCCGTCATCTTTTTCCTCTAACTCGATCATAGGATCAAAATCGGCCTTGATCAGGGGGTGGGATTCCTCTCGACAAGGCCTAGCCCCATTGAGATAGACATTTCCTTCCGACTGCAAAGGAAACACGGCGTCGTCATAGACGGCCGGGCCAAAATCCAAGGTCTTATCCGATGGGGTCGGATGATTCGTACGTCGCTGGACAAAGATGTTGTTGTAGAAACGGTTGTCACTGCCGGCGATGTTTCTCACTCCGGCCACTTCCGTTGAGTGGGCGCGGTGGTAGGGAGTGAAACGGTTCGGTTCGGGGCGATACCAGATCCTGCCAGCGAACAGATTATGGACAAAGGCGCCGCCTTCCGACCAGTCTCTCAGCACAATGTCGGACAAGAAGACGTTATTATCAACCAGATAGGGGCCGTGGTTGACTTCGGAAAAGAGATCGTCGGTGGTGTTGTGATAAAGGATATTGCCGGTGATGCGGGTCCCCTGGGCCATCCAGTCAATCCAAATTCCCCTGCCGGTGTTGTGGATGTGATTGCTTTTGATAAGCATGTCGATAGAGGCATGGATCTTGATCCCGGCGATCTCCGCGCCTGAGAATAGCCGCTTGGTCCAGATATTGTAGATATGATTATTCGTGATTTGACTGAATACACCTCCCAAGCTGCCGCAGATGCCGGTCTGCTCACAGTTGAAGATAGTATTGTTCCGGATAATATGCCCGCCGATTGTCTCTTTCGACCAGCCTATATGCAAGGCTCTGAATATCACCTCATTGTAGTGTGTGGCCCCGTCCTTGACCCGGTTTCTGGACCAGACATTCTGGCCTGTTTTTCTGTCTTTACCAAGGGTGATACCGGAACACCGTGAATCATGGATCACATTGTTTTCAATAATCCAGCCTTTGCTCCAGTGGGTGCCGATGAGACCTATCTGTTCAGCCGTGGGCGGGGCCCATTGGGTGGCGGCCTGGCTCAAGCGGAAACCGTGGATGGTTATGTAATCGCATCCCGGTTTATCCGGGTAAAAGCAGCTGTCTCTGACATTGATCTCCACCAATTCCTGATTGGGATCGGCGCCCTGGAAGTTGGCGTAGATAGTCGTATTCTCATGATCGGATTCGCAATACCACGTGTAGGTCGAGCCTTTCGGATCGAAGTTCCCGGAGATGGGTTCGGGTTGCAAAACTGCCTCCAGGGTGTCCATCTCATAAAGCGATTTACCGTTGAGATACACATCCCCGGTATGGTGCTGCCGACCTTGGTTATTAAACCAGTCACCGGCGATGACATCCTGATAGGGATTGTAGTCTCTAAAAAAAGCATTGGGCAGGGTGACTCTCCAAACATCCCCTTTGAATCGCTGCCAATCGGTGATCACTTCCGAACCCTTGATCTCGACCCGGGCACCTTCAGCCGCCCTGTATACAATTCGGTTGGATGGTGAACTGCCTCCACGCGGAGGTGTGATCCGTTCGCGATAGACGCCCTCGTGGACAGTGATCACATCACCCGGTTGTGCGATCTGTGCGGCAGCAGAGATGGTTCGAAAGGGCTGCGCTTCAGAACCGTTATTCTTGTCGTTTCCATTGACTTTCACGTGGAATTCCTCCGCCGGGAGTGAAAGCGTGAACAGCGCCAGACATAAAACCAAAGTGAGTGTCTTCATCGTTGGCCTCTCTTTTATTTTGTTCTTGACCGGGGCTACGAATCGCCGTTGAATTCTTTGACAGCGTCGATCATGGCCACGACATTGGCGACGGGTGTGTCGGCCTGCACATTGTGAATGGCGTTAAAAATGAACCCACCGTTCCTGGAGAAGATCTCGCAGCGCTTCATGACCTGTTCACGAACCTCCGCCGCCGTTCCGAAGGGCAGGGTGTGCTGCGTGTCCACGCCGCCTCCCCAAAACACCAGCCTATCACCGAATCGCTGTTTCAGTCGAACCGGGTCCATGCCGGCGGCGGAGGACTGCACGGGATTGATGATGTCGAACCCGGCGTCGATAAAGAGCTCCATGAGTTCAAAAACAGCACCACAGGAATGCTTGAAGGTCTTCCACGTGGTGTGAGCGTGAATCCAGTCATTCATCCGTTTGTAATATGGGAGCCAGAGTTCTTCAAAGGTCGCCGGAGCACAAAAAGTGCTCCGCTGGGTGCCGAAGTCCGTGCCGCACAGGAACACGGCATCGATACGATTGCCGAGACGCTCATGAAGGTGCTGGAGGTTGATCAGGGCATATTCAATTTGCTTATCAAAGACGGCGCCGACATAGTCCTTCCGTAGGGCCGTCGATACATACCATTCAGCGATGTCACGAATCCCTTTAGGATGGGTCAGGAAAGGAGCCGGGACTAAAGCGATGTCACCCAAGGCCATGCCCGGAAAACTCGCGATAATGCCCAAACCGGTCTTCTCGGCCCTGGTTATTTCCATCTCATAATGGGAAAGATGTTCGTCAGAGAGCTCACTGAATTCCTCCAGGTTGTCCTGAGGATCGAGCTTGTCTTCGTCTATCGGATCTTGCCGTACTATCGTATCAAAAAAGAATCCGCCCCCCGGCATGTGACCGCTCGCCGGAGCGGACAAGTCACCTTTGGGATAGATATAGGTGTCCCGTCCTTCGGTGGTCACATTAAAATCCTCGGGAACCAACAGAACCTGGCCCCAGGGGCTGCTCCATTCTTTCCATCCCTTGAGAGGGAAGCCGAATATCGTGTTCGGTGCCAGTACACCCGTCACATTCACTCCCAGGGCAGCCGCCAGGTCATCCTCAATCAAGCCCAACATCTGATACGGCTCACAGGTCTTGACCGGGTGCTTCTCCAGGCCATAATGGTCCCTTAATGCGGCCACGACTCTGACATGCATCCCCGTAACCGCTGTTCCTCCAAAATCCATGGGGACCGGACAGGCTTGATGATTCAAGGCATTTCTCAGTTTCTCTCTGCTATTCACGGTTTTGTTTCCTTATTTTTTTCAGCCAGTAACGCTCGATTTCTTCTAAAGATTTACCCTTGGTCTCCGGCAGCAGGATCCCAACGAAGAGAACCAGCACCACACAAAAAAAAGCGTACACGAAAAAGGGGAATCCATGATGAAATTTATCCACCAGCCAGGACCCTTCTTTATCCATCATGGGAAAGGTCTGGGACACGAGATAATTGGCTATCCAGAGACAGACCGTGGCGATGGCCATGGCGCGACCCCGGATGCGGGTGGGAAAGATCTCCGATAGGATCACCCAGGTGACAGGCCCCACGGACAGGGCGAAACAGGCAATATAGCCCAGAATAAGTACCAACAGCCACAGGGAGGTTTGCTGTTGATAGGCGGCCAATCCCATCGCCGTCAAGGTGAGCCCCATGCCGGCTGCCCCGATGAGCATCAACGGTTTGCGCCCCAGCTTGTCCACCGTCCAGATGGCGACCATCGTGAAGGTCAGGTTCACAGCCCCCACGATGATGGTCTGCAAGAGGGCTGCATTGGTTTCAGAGCCCATCTGTTTGAAGATTTCCGTGCCGAAGTACAGGAAGACATTGATCCCCGTGACCTGCTGCAGCACGGCCAGGGTGATGCCGATCAACAGCACGATCTTCATGCCCGGCTCCAGCAGCTGGCGCAGAGAACCGCTCTCCAGGGCCAGGTTCTCTTTGATCTCCGCAAGCTCGTTTTGGGCATAGGCCACCCCGTCGGCCCGGGTCAGAATCTTCAGGGCCTGATCGTCATGTCCTTGCTTGCTGAGCCAGCGGGGGCTCTCGGGCACGAAGAACAGCAGCAGGAACAGGGTCAAGGCAGGCAGTGCTTCAGATCCGAACATCCAACGCCATCCGGCCTCCTGGTTCCACAGGATGTCCCCCTGCATGTCGATGAAGTAGTTTACGAAATAGACCACCATAAAGCCCGTGACAATGGCCAGCTGATTGACCGACACCATGCGCCCGCGTATACGGGCCGGCGATATCTCTGCAATATACAGGGGACTGGTCATGGAGGCGGCTCCCACGCCCACGCCGCCGATGATGCGGTAGATAATAAAGGTGACCAGGGCATTGGGCAGGGCCGTGCCTACGGCCGACACAAAAAACATCACAGCTGACATGATCAGGACCTTCTTGCGTCCCAGTGTATCACTCAACACCCCGGCCAGCGCACAGCCCAGGGCGCATCCGATCAAGGCACAGCCCATGGCCCAGCCTTCCTGGGCGGCGCTCAGGGCAAAATGAGACTTGAGAGGTCCGATTGCCCCATTGATCACCCCGGTATCGTAGCCGAACAGCATTCCCCCGAGAGCCGCCACTAGCGACACCCTGATCACAAAGGCCGTATTCCCTGATTGATGATGCGGCAACCTTGATCTCCAGTCCAGAGCGAACCTCGTTTTATCGATGCCTCGGGTCAGACAACGAATAATGTGGGATGGGAACCAATATTGTTGTCAGGTCATTTTTGAGCCTGCGCCGGCTTTGTGTAGACGACTTCACCCCCGATAACCGTCATTTCCGGTTCGATCTTCCAGATATCCTCAGCCGGGATGGTCATGTAATCGGCGGGAATGACCACAAAATCAGCCAGCTTCCCGGCCTCGATCGATCCCAAGATGTCTTCCGCAAACATAGCGTAGGCACCACCCATGGTCGCGGCCCGTAAAGCCTCTTCTCTGGTCATGGCCTGTTCCGGTATCCAGCCGCCCTGAGGATTATTTTCCCTGTCCTGTCTGGTGACCGCGGCATGTAAGGTGTAAAATGGATTGAAGGGAGATACGGAATAATCCGTCCCCGTTGCGACCACCACACCTAGATCCAACAAATCACTCCAAATATAGGCATACTTCAATCGTTCAGTCCCCATCCTGGATTCGGCAAAATGCATATCCTCGGTGGCATGCAGCGGCTGCATGGACGCAACAATTCCCAGCTTGGCGAGCCTGGGTACGTCTTCGGCAGTTAGCACCTGACAATGCTCAAGAGCGAACCTGGCATCTCTACCATCAGTCCCGGTTGCCTTCAGAGCCCTTTCGTAGGCGTTGATCGCGATGCGATTGGCGGCGTCGCCGATGCAGTGTGTTCTCATATTGAAACCAATTTTAAGCAGCTCGGTCGCAGATTGAGCCAATTCGTCTTCACTTCGTCTGGGTTCCCCAAAAAAACCCGGATAGTCGCTGTACTCTTCCAGGAAAAGCGCACCCCTTGATCCCAGAGCTCCATCTGCAAAAGCCTTGACCGAGCGGATGAAGTATTTGTTGTTATAGCTAAACGGTTTGCCCAGCTTTTTCGCCGCATCCTCCCTGACCATCTCGTTGATCCTTATCCTGAGCAATCCCACCTCGTATAGTTTTATTCGTCTTTGAACCTCTTCATAGCCCGTCATGCTGGCGCCATGGATGGTCGTGAGTCCGCTTGCCACGGCCAATTGAGTCCCTTCTACGAGGTTGCGGCTTATTTCGTAATCGGTCGCGGGAGGTAACGGTGGAATAAGACGTGTTAGTTGAGAAGGCGCCCTTTCTACGAATTCGCCAGTGGGCTCCCCATTCGCGTCTTTCTTAATGTGGCCGCCAGGAGGATCGGGAGTGTCGCGGGTAATGCCGGCAAGCTCCAGGGCTTTGCTGTTGGCACCGCTGCCGTGTGTGTATCGGCTGATATAGACCGGATTATCGGGGGCCACGGCATCGATCAACTCCTTACGGAATTCCGGCGGATCCCAAACATCCGACATCCAGCCGCTCAATACCAGCCACCGCGGCTCGGGCCCCGGCCTCATTCCTTCCCCGGTAGCTAAGCAGCGTTTTATCACTTCCTGCATTCGCTTTACCGAAGCCCACTCACCGATCGCAGGCCGTATGTCCGGAGTTCGTGGATACAGTTCTCTTTCTCCGTACCTGATGTGCACATGGGCATCATGCAAGCCGGGGATTACGGTTTTGCCTTCCAGGTCGAACACGAAGGTGAGAGGACCGATAAAAGCCTTAGCGCCGGCATCATCACCAACGTAGATGAACCTGCCATCTTTCACCGCAATGGCGGATGCTGTGCTGAATTCTTCATCAACAGTGTAGATGTTGCCATTGAGGTATACCCTATCAGCTTCTTGAGCGTCACCAACCGCAGCCGGTACCGGCATGAACATCACAAGCAGCACAAATATTGAAAATATACCAGACAGTCTTTTCGCTGTATTCATGTTATCCGCTCCTTTCCCCATACACTGTGATAGGTCGTAACAATCTCGTCTTCCTAAAGGACAGCCGAGTATATTTTTATCATACCTTGTAGAATTCTACCAAATTATTATCCTAAAAGCCTTAGTCAATAACTCGTGGGGAAATTTGTGTCAGGTTTTGGTCACGACAATTGAGAGAATGAAACGGAGGAAGCTGGGGTGCCACAAAAAATGTCGGGCGATTAAGGATTCGAACCGGTGACTCTGACCGGAGTTTTATTCTATCCCGATCTTTTTGCTTCTCTCGAGTTCATCGGCTACATAATCCAGCTCGAGAGATTCCAGCGTGCTACGTTTGGGATATCCCGAGCTCGTATCCCAGCCCTGGAGGCTGTAGAAGCGAGTTTTGAATGCATCGAATTTGTTTCTATCCAGTGTTCTCCGTGAATAGCCGTAGTAATCCCATTTCCCATTTTCTTTACCCGGCATATGTGCGTTACGGACTTCGAGCGGGAAAGTCGGTCGTTTTTCATATATGTTGTCGACGAAGTGAACCATATCCCTGTGACGACCCTGAAGGGTCCAGATGGCATGGTCGAGATTCCAGATTTTGCGGCCCAACTCTATTCCGTCCCGAAAGGAAAAGTCCTTTCCCGTGACCGCTTTGACATATTTTGGTTCGGCAATACCGGTGGAGCCGATCTTATCGGGTCTGTGGATATTGATGAAATCAGGCCAACGGCTGTCGCAGAAGAGCATGGATTGTTTCCAGAACCGGGTGTAATATCGATGCCAGGAGACCAATTTGGCCATGTGCTCGGAATAGATGTTGTTCTCGCTGAAGTCCAGCATATCGAGATTGCCCTGAAAGGGGACCATTTTGTCGGTGATAATTTTTACGACTTCCTCAGCTGTCAGAGAGGGAATTTGGCCCTGCGCTTTTGCCTGCCCGTATTCCCATTTAATAAAATCAAAATCGTGCTCATTGATGTCCCTGTCGCCCAGCAGCGTGCCGTAGCCCCAATAAACCTGGGCTCTAGGCTCTTTGTGTACCGGGATGCCCCAATACGGGAACATAAGTATGCCGCTGTCCAGGTCCTGCTTTCTTCTTCCCCATTTTTCGGCTGCCCTCACAAATCCACCGGAAATGTCTCTCCCAAACTGGCTTTCGTTGCCTTTGCCATCGTTGCCGTAGGCGACCATCCGCACGAATTGCTCCACAAATTCCCTACTTCCATACGTGCTGAAATCGAGCGGGCAGTCAGGAATTTCCGCCGACTTCAACCGACCCGTCATTTGAAGAATACGGAGATAAATTAAACCCAGATTTATTTCCGCCGCATTGAGACCGTATCGATTGATCAGATCAGAAGCTGACCGCTGGATGTCGAGGCTTTCGGCATCCCCATAAAAGGCGGAAGCCATGCATGACGCTTCATTACCCGAGGCGTCTTTGTATCTGGCCCGGCAGCCGGAATGGCATCCCAGACAGGCTTGGGGTCTTTGGTCAATTTTCGGGCGGCCTTTTGCCCACTCTATGATCGGAGCGGGTGGGCTCTGAAATTGCATCGAGCCCCAGTTTTGCTTTAGGTGAGCCAGATTAAAGGCATAATTTTCCTTTTGCCATAATCGGGCAACCAAAAGCATCTTGGGATCGTTGATCGCCACATGCCCGGTTCCGATCACACTGATGGCCTTGAGGTTTTTGGAGCCAAAGACAGCCCCGAAGCCCCCTTGTCCCGCCGCATTGCTGGCGTCGTGAATCAGACAGGCCAGCCGGCTCTGATATTCTCCGGCCGGTCCGATGGCCACCACCGCCGGACGCTGGGTTGTCCTACCTCCTTCTTTTCCGGAAGGACTGTTCCAATCGCCATGCTTCCCGCTCTCAGCCACTTCTTTCCAAATGGTTTTCTGGCAATCCCATGTTTCCTTGCCCCAAAGAGATAGGGGAGCGCAGTCCTTTATGCGGACATCTTCGTCTCTGATGTCGATCCAGACCGGTTTATCCGCTTTCCCCTGGATGACTACCCCGTCCCACCCGGCAAACTTAAGCATACCAGAAAATCTGCCGCCAAGGTTGCTGCGTGTGAACCATCCGATAGGATAGGATTGGACTCCGATTCCCTGTACCTCTGTCCTGCCCGAAGCTGCCGGTGTCAAGGTCCCGGATAGGGGAGAGGTCATCATGGTGATTACATTGGAGGGATCGAAGCCATCGATTGTTTTGTCCTTGACCAGGTCAAAGAAGATGGCCGATCCCATACCGTGTCCCCCCATCCAATGTTGGTATTTGCTGGTGGGGATTATGCCGGCTTTTCGTTCCGTTAAATCCAGGCTCAGTATTTTCCCTGCATAACCGTTCATTCGGTATCCCTCCCGATCGCCCTTTTCAACTGTCCGGGTAGCCGAGTTTCCTCCAACTCGGACCCCTCAAATTCACCTTGTATCCTTCGTCTCCCGTTTGCTGGGGGATTTCCTTTGTGAATTTGATGGCGTCCACGGGGCATATCTCCACACAGGCTTGTTTCCCCTCAGGTCCTCCGCCGACTTCATCCCAGTGAAAAGCGGCAACGGAACACAGATCGCATTTACGACTCTTGAGCTCCCCGCCATAATCGTCATCGGCTGCAAGAACCGCCCTCCTCGGCGTATATGGGCAAACATCATAGCAGGTGCCGCAGCCGATACATTTTTCTTTATCCACCATTCTCACATTGCCATACTCGGCATTTGCTTCCAGCGCATCTGCGGGACATTCCTTCACACAGGGGGGATCCACACATTGACGGCACTGCTCGATAGTCAAATCATCCGGAAAGGACTCAAAGGAATTTTGCATTATCTGGATTCTAGACAGCGAAAGGCTCTCCACACCTTCATGAATCAAAGAACAGGCGAGCATACAGCTGGCACATCCCTGACATTTCTCTATATCCACCAAGAGATACCCGTCTGAGGGTGGGATCTCTTCTTCAGCAGACAGGTTCCATCTCGATCCAGCCACCAAAACAATCGTCCCGGTAACCTTGATGAAATGGCGACGAGAAATCTTCTTGGTTTTTTCCTTTTGACCACTCATTGAACGACCTCTCGATCTTTGGGCCACAAAACCAGAGGATTTGACATTCTGAAGCAAGGTTATCACACCCAAAACGACGAGGTCAAAGAATGGAGAAGCGGATCACAAATGAGGTAAAGCCTCATAGACCTGGCTGTCGAGTTATACGAGAGATTTCTCGCTTATCCATTCCGAATTCGGTCACGGATTTGCCGCTTTACGTTTATTTAGCTTTCTGGACCACGCATGTTATTGAAAAAAAGTGAATACCATGGTGATATACTTTCATGTTGTAGCCTTATGTGGATAATATTATAGTATGACTCCAATTTTCAGGGTTAATTGTCGAAATCATATAAGGCAACCTTTTAATAAATTTATAAATGCGCCTTAAACATGCTAGGAGGCTCACTATGAAAAAAATGCGAACATTCACGCTTGTCATTTTCTCAATCCTTTTAACCGCCTGCTCATCCAGTGAAAAAATCACTTACAATCCCGAGAGCGCTATATTGCTTCAGAATGTCGCAGTTTTTAATGTGAAATCCGGAAAAATGAATCATCCGCAGGATGTGCTTCTGGATGGAGAGAAAATCATTGCACTAAAGCCGGGGGGGAGCAAGATAGAAGCTGTGAAATCGATTGACTGTACAGGCAAGTATGTGATTCCCGGGCTGTGCGATAGCCATACGCACCTGGCATTTTTAACAACCAAAAGCGAAGATTCCATTAAGGCTGAGCTGGCTGATTTTGTCCATCGCGGTGTGCTTTATGTGCGTGATGTAGGAGGACCGATTGACGTGATGTGTAAACTTAAGAACAAAATCACATCAGCTGAATGGGCAGGACCGGAGATCTTTTACACTGGACCTATGCTTGAGAGCAGTCCACTCCATTGGGAGGGATTTAATAAAGAACTCCCTGGTTTCACGGTAGCCCTGGATAAGAAGGAAGATGTGGATAAGCTGCTGCCTGAGTTGGCCGACAAAGGTGCCAAACTGATAAAAACCTTCATGAATATCAAACCGGACTTGTACCCATACATTGTTGAAATTGCCAATAAAAACCATCTTAAGATTGTTCATGACCCGGGCTTACCTCTGTTTAATTGGGTGCCCATCGATGTAGCCGTGGAATTGGGGATTACGACAATCGAACATGCCAAGGCACCCTGGCCGTATGTGCTGAAAGATGAATACAGAAAAGAACACGATGCTTTAATCTGGCCTGATGCTGATCCTGAACAACGGATGAAATTCATGCTACAAATGGCTGAACTGGGCATTGCCAGCATTTCGGAAAAACGGCTTAAAGATTTATCGTATCTCATGATTGAGAATAATGTGGTTCTTTGTCCCACCCTGCGGGTTTTTAAGGATTGGGAGGAGGAAAATCAAACCGGAGAGGCGGAAGGTGAAATCACCGAAGAGCAGAAATCTAGAAGGAAACGCGCCACTGGAATGAAAGCAGTCAGCGACTATTTTGTTCGGATACTTTCTGCCAATGGAGTTAAACTGCTTGTGGGGCAGGATAATAATGATGCTGTCGGGACACTTGAGGAAATGATTCTCATGAAAGCGGCGGGTGTCCCGGATGTTGAAGTTCTGAAAGGAGCCACGATTTACGCGGCTGAGTGGCTTGAGTTGGATGACAAATACGGAGCTGTGGAGCCGGGAAAAATCGCAGATTTAGTTGTGCTCAATTCCAATCCTCTGGATGATATTGCCCATGTTGATGATGTTTTTATGGTGATACAGCACGGTGAGATAGTGAAGAAGTGATGATCACAGTTTTGTGTACACCCGTCATTTTGCAGGGAAGGGGAATATATAAGGGTTAAGCTCCGTTGAGAGGCGATTTTTCAGGCCATTATGTTTTGGATATTCTTTGATATTCATACATATTTTTCGATATTTCTGACAAATTTTGGGCACAATTCAAGAATACGAGACTTCACCAATATTAATGAAAAACAAATTGAGTCTCACTCGTAAGATTATAAAGCACGAAATATCACATAATGGGAACTTGTTGATCAATTGCAGGAGTGTAAAATGAAGTGTGCTTCCTTATTTCTTCCACAACAATAATTTTGTTACCTCAATTTATTGACAATTCTAATCATGGTCTGAAAGGCTATATTTGGTCTTGCTTGCTGGTTGGTAGTACCCATAATGTAGAGATCCATGTCAGGAACATAAAAAGCGACTGAGCCGGCAGAACCACAATGACCAACCATGTCTGGCGCGGGATTAAACGGCGAAAAGATGCGAGGCATATGGAATTTTTGTATACCTATGCCATATTTAAAAGGAAAGAAAATGTTGTTCCACTTCTCCAATTCGAATAGTTGCTCCTTTGGGAAAAAATAGCCGTTGAAGAATGCTTTCAAAAAAGTCATTTGGTCTCTTGCAGTAGAAATAATATCATTTTGAGTAGAGGTGAGATAAAGAGGGATATTTCTTGCTTCTGATTTATAGAGTATGGGGACAAAATTCTTATCATTCACATCTTCACATACATGAGTTTTGGTCAGGCTTAGTTCTTGAAACAGATTTTTCAGGACAATGTTTATAGGTTTTCCTGTAATGTTTTCTATGATTAAGCCTAGAATTTGATGATTTGTGTCGATATATTTTGCTCTGCCTTCTTGCCCGGGAGGGAAGTGTGTTTTCATCATTTTAATCTCTTGGATCACCTTGTCAATTGGCCAGGATTGATCAATGCCAGCTTCAAGCTCAGCCATGGCCTTTTTCCCGTTGGCCTGTTTATCAATCAGATAACAGGGGAGTCCAGAGGTATGAGACTTCAAATGGGTAATAGAAAGGTCTTTAGAATAGTCTTTTCCTTTGTATAGATGTAATCCGCTAACGACTTCTTCCGGAAGGTATGTTGAGATTTTGTCAATCTAATATTGATGTTTTAAAATAAGACTGCGATGTTAGAGGGGTATTCGTAAGCACACTCAATATACAATCTTGATTAGGAGAAATTTATATCAAATAGAGCACCCTGGAGAGGTGAAGCTTGAATACGGAGATTTCATCCTCGGCGAAGATGGTCGGATTCTGGTCCGCTGTGCTTGCCACTGTGTTTAGCATCGCATACATTGTGGGGCAGTTAGCGGAATGGTTGGGATGGTTGGGATCTAGAGGGGGGCCAGAAAGCACCAGTACGCCGCTGGGGCTTGTCGTACTCCTTACGCCATCTCTGTTCTTAGGCTCCTCGTTTCTCGTGCTAGTTGTGAGTATCCACCAGCTGTCGTCTCCCGGCCGAAGAATTTGGAGCCACGCGGCGGTTGCATTTGCCACCGCCTATACGGTCTTGATCAGCATTAATTATTATGTTCAGCTCACGCTGGTGGCGCCCCGACTCGCCAGTGGCCGAGTCGAAGGCATCGAACCGTTTCTGTTCGAGCCTTTTGATTCCTTTTTGTACTCCGTGGATATTCTCGGATATAGCTTCATGAGCGTGGCCACTCTCTTTGCCGCTGGTGTGTTTACGGGCAGGGGATTAGAAAGGATCGTGCGCGTGTTTCTCATAGCCAACGGATTGTTGCTCCCGTTCATTGCGTTGCAAATGTATTTCCATTGGCTGATATGGATCGCAGCGCTCTGGGCAGTGACATTTCCGGCGTCAACATGGTCGCTGGCTATTCTCTTCCGGCGCGCAACGACCACGCGTGCTGGATAAGTGATTATCCACACCACCGGCTTTAAATTGTCCGAACCTTTTTTTCCAAAAAACAACACAATCTCAGTTTTGCTTTACCGGCTGAAGGGTTACAGGTCCTAATAAACCCGAAGTAACCAGAGGGCTGTTTTTTGTGTGTTGCCCCTGAAGGTTGGTGCGGGTTATCCGCTCTTCTTCGGGATGGAACTGGTCGCCCACGAGGCGATTATTCCAGACGTTCGCGACTTTCACTTCGAGCAGGTGAGAGCCTTTGCTGAGCAATGTTGCCTGGGCCTTTACGCGGAAGGGAAAGGTCCAGACGGTCCCGAGATCCTGCCCGTCTATGCTGACTTCGCCAACTTCACAAACCCTACCTAAGTCCAGCCAGAAGTCTCCGGAAGCGGCCTCGGGCATATCGAACTGAATTGAATAAGCTGCCGTTCCAGAAAAATATTTGATGCCAGGATCTTCTGAATTCGTCCAATCGATCAGTTCGTCCCATTCAACTGATTCGGGTGCAAACCGGCCGGGCTGGAACCTCACCGTCCATTTCCCCTTGATCGAGGTCCTTTCTGTCGATGTGTCTGCAAAAGTAGGAGCAGGTTTCTTAGGTGGATGGCCGTCTCGGAGGAATACGACGAAGGCCGAGCCGATCGCAGGAAGCTCCAGCTCGACGTGACAGGAGTTGTCCGGCTGGCGGGTGACTTTTTTAGGCGAACAGATCTCACCTGAGACGGGATACCAGATTTCGGGTCTTCCCTCGGCATCACGGAATCGGCAGAGCAGCGATTTGGTCTCCTTCGCACCATTACAGACAAAATAGATGTCGGCATTTTCTGCACGGCGGTGAATGTAGTCGACCCGATCAGGCCCTTCTTGTGAACCGCCTTCCAACACAGTGAAGTCGGGTTTGATATCCAACTCAGCCAGCACCTGACGCGATGTCAGATTCGTGTAAACACCGCCTTGGCCAAACTTTCGGCTGCGGGGGGCTGTATAATCGGTCGATTTTTCGTCTCCCCAGAGCTCTACGCCGATTTTTGCGACCTCCCGGTCGGCCTCCGGATAATCGGTAAGAGAATTGGTTCGTACCGGCTGAACCGGCCCGACTATGGCTGCGCCCTGTTTTACGATCTCACGGATTTTTTGTAAGACATCAAGGTTAATATGATCGTGTTTGGGCAGGACCATCACTCTGTATCTCATATCACCCACGACCAGCTGCCCGGTTTCGGGATCAACCTTCATGCGATTGATGATTGAGTTTGCATCGATATAGTCGTAGTCGAAGCCGCTGCCCAGCGGCCGGAAATCCACCGGCACCGGACGCCCGCAATGGAGGCATTTGTCCAGGGTGTAGCGGGGCTCGATGTTCGGGTCGATCCGGCGGGAAGGCACGAGGTTCGGCGCCTGATCGCCGTAGTAAAAACAAACGTCCGCGACAAAATCTCCCCGCTGCATCAGATAGGAGCAGCGTGCCATGTACAGGAGCATCGGGCCGGACTGCTTCCACCACGTATTATTGGCGTTGAAGTGTTCACCGGCGTGGTAGGCGTAACCGGGCAGCCCCGCTTCCGGCGGATTGTGGGTAAAAGTATGAAAGGTCAGGCGATTCAGGCCAGCACAAAGGGCCACATCAAAAAGCTGCTTGTAGTGCAGGGGGCCGTCCAGCCAATGGCGCCAACCGGTGAAGGATTCCGAATCGACGAAGCGTCGTCCATAGAGGTGGGCGGCGCTGGCCGCCTCTTTGGTCACCCAGAAGCGCCTGCCGTTCCAGAATTCACCCCGTGGGATATCCGATTCGCCCAGCGCCCAGATCGGATCGACCCTGGGAAAGCCTCCGTGACCCGCCTCGGCGCAGAGTTCCATGCCGTGCCGATTCAGCAGTTCGCGGCTGACGCGGAAATGTCGTTCGGTTATAAGCTCGCCTACGGTTTTGCGGTAGTCGGCTAAAAAGCGGGTCTGGACGTCCAAATCATCCAGCGTCCAGCCTTCCAGCAGCGGCAGGAATTTACCGGGATCATAATCCCGGCGTTTCTTGAACTCATCCACAAAATCCTCGGTCCAGTCGTTTGCTGCTTCGACTTCATAGCTGTCATGGCTCATGATTTTCAAGATTTTGTGTCCCGGATCAACTTCTCCCAGCTTGTTGATCATATGCAGCATGTGTCTTTCGGTCGCCTCGGCGCTGAGATGGTCGATGAGCAGACCGTCGGAGTTGGGGCTGGGAACGACCAGCCTTTGATTGGTGCCGCGGCAGACGAAGCGCAGGATTGTCCAATTCCCTTCGGGAACATCCCAGGTGAGCTCTCCCTCGTCATTCATGTTGCCGGTCAAGTCTATCCCGAGATCGGGCGAGCCGAGTCTTTTATCTTCGGACTGTGGAACCGCCAGGACAGAGATGTCGGAATAGTAGGTCTCATTATCGCATGGCAGGGGAAGCACAGCATTCAATTTTCGGGGTCCTGTTACCGTAAGGGAGCTGCTCGCGAGCCTCTTGCTCCCGTCCGATTTTTTGACCCAGGCGCCGCCTGCGTTCCAGCTGCTGGCCGCGATCATATTGAGTTCGAGCCCCAGCCTCTTGGCTTCGGTCATCGCATATTTGATGTTCTTTAAGGATTCTTCGCCAAGAAAAGCCGGACCGGCGGGAACCATATTGACAGGCCGGTAGACACCGACATCCCAAATCTCAAAACCACGCATTCCCAGTGTCTTGGCCTCTTCCATTTCGCGGGTCATCCGTTCATGCTCAACCGTGCCGTTCAGCCAGCACCAGTACGCCCCCGCTCGTGCTTCCATAGGAGGATTGGCAAATGCCTCCGGTGAAATCGTATGGAATGAGTTTGATTTGGAGGCATTTTCCTCATCGATGCCGGCGATTGGTCTGCGATCCCCATCTGTACAACCGATAAATGCACAGATAACCGCAAAAACCAGGATGGTTCTGGATAGTTCGACGATATGTGGTCTCATAATTTACTCATCTTGAATTTCTTTGGTTTGTTCATAGGACTCTGGACCTTAAAATTATCCGGCTTTTTGCCCTCGAAGAAGTACGGAATAGCTCCATTACGATCCACTTTATAACCCCATTCTTTGAGGTAGTGTTCTTTTGGGTGGAATTCATCACCTGTCTGTTGGAGCTTGGATTTAAGCTTGTCCGCAAGTTTCTTCTGAAGCTCTGCATGTTCAGCTATACCAACCAGGTTATGCATCTGGTATGGATCAACCTGGTTGTCATACAGCAGCCACGGGCTGTCTGGATTGCAGACATAGGTATACCTTGAGGTGCGAATGCCTCTGAATGCTTGTCTGTCAGGGGAATCAAAGGGGGATACATTCATGAACAGAGCGGCCCGATCTTCATCCAAATTCTTGTTCAGAATAAAGCGTGAAAGATCCTCTCCTTCTATCGTCTCTGGAACTTCAATTCCCGCGAGCGACAGCAGCGTCGGCAAGATATCAGGCGTGTTGATCGGCGCCTTTACCGAACGCCCTTTGTTGCCGCCGCCCGCAGGATAACGAATTAGAAAAGGAACACGAATAGATTCGTCCCAGGGACGTTGCTTTCGCTTGGGAGGTTGCCCCTGCGAGCCGAGCATCTCACCGTGATCGGACGTAAAAATGAAGATCGTATTCTCTGCCGTCCCGGTTTCTACCAGGGCCTTGTAAAGATCCCCGACGCAGCCGTCCAGAGCGGTACAATGAGCATAGTACCCTTGTGCTTCTTTCCGGGCGAGATCCTTCATGTCCTCCGGTACATTGGGTCTCAGCTTGATGGAGTCAACCGGATACCGCTGCTTGAGTTCCTCCGGCGCATATCTATGGGGAAAATGAGGGCCGCCATAGGACATGACCAGCAGGAACGGCTTGTCACCTTTCGCATGTTCCCGGATGTACTTCTGAGCATCCTCCGTTTGGGGATAGGCATCATAGCCTTTCCACTTGAGCTTGGTCGGATCATCGCCTGCATAATAGTAGGATTCGTTGTACTCATGAGTGCATTCCAGCACCTTCCAGTAGTCAAATCCCTGACGGCGATTCTTGGGGATAAAAACGTCACGGCCATGTCCGTCGAGGTGCCATTTTCCAATATAGGCAGTCTGGTAGCCAGCCCTTTTGAATATCTCCGCCATGCACAGCTCTTCGCTCGGCAGATAGAGATCGTTCATGAACATTCCTGTGCTGAGCGGGTACCGCCCTGTCATCAGCGAAGCGCGATAGGGCGTGCAGACCGGGCAGACCGAGACTGCATTCTCAAAGTTGATGCTTAGGGAGGCCAAAGCATCCAGATAGGGCGTCTTCACATTGGGGTCGCCGCCATACCCAGTGGCCTGAGCCCGCCATTGATCAGTGAGCACGAAGACGATATTCGGCTTGGCTATCGGCCCGGGCGTCTGCTCTCCCATGGACCGCGGTGTGAAGGCCGCAGACAGGGCCGTTCCGGCATAAATGCTCCGTTTTAAAAACTCACGCCTTGATATGTTATCATTTATCATAATATTGCGTTTGATCAAGTCTGCTTCCCAGGAGCGGGCGCTGGGAGATCGCCTGCTGGAAATTGTCCTGCGCTTGCACTTCAAGGTTTCGTTTTCCGCACGACCAATCTGTGCAAATCCGTTCCTGGGCCCTCAAATGGACCGGCTCAAAAAAGGTCATCGCTTTGAGTATATCATAGCCCAGCCCCAGTATCACATGGTCCGCTTTTTCCGCATTCTCATCGAGGGCTGCACCTCCTTCCTTTCTCTGTGGCGGATATATAGATGAGTCTCAGGTCCCGCATTTTAATCATGTTGTATCTATGCTGACATCTCCAAATATGGCCCCAGTATGGACACACCCGATGATTTTATTTATTGACACCCCCCGGCCCCCTATCCAATCAGGGGGATGAACTGAAGGCGTTTTCTTAAAAGGAGTGGTGGGCGATACAGATTCCATGTATTAGAACAAATTTTCTTTCAATATTTTCCTGTTTGGTTTGGTATTTCTCGACATTTTTAGATGCTATTTGGTCACGAATTGGTCACGGAGCCGGATACAGATTCGTGCTTGATTTAATAAGTTTATATATTTTTTTCTTGACAAATGACTACAGCTGTAATATTTTATCGATATGACTACTTATGTAATCAAGGGGAAAATAATGAAAAAAGAATTACCCAGAATCGCCGATGCGGAATGGCGTGTGATGAGGGTGCTTTGGGAGTCCGGTCCTCGGACAGCAAATGACATCGTCAATGCGTTGTCCAGTGAGGTGAATTGGAAGCCTAGAACCATCAAGACTTTGATAAGCAGACTTGTGAAGAAAGGTGCTGTTAAAGTTACAGAGCAGGGCTACAGATATCAGTATTCTGCTGCTGTGGAGGAGTCCGCATGCATCCGGTCTGAGACGAAATCTTTCATTCGCCGTGTTTATCAAGGTGCGATGACGCCTGCACTCGCGGCATTCCTAGAGGGTACGGATCTTTCAGACGAGGAGATCGACGTGCTGCAGGAGCTCCTCGATAAGAAAAAGGGGAAATAAAAATGGAAGCGATCATGATGGATGTTCAACCATTTTTTATTTGGCTCCTACATGCGACCCTGAGTGGGAGTGTGGTCATCGGTCTTATTTTGCTGGCCCAAAAGGTGCTGGGTGCTATGTTAGGTCCAAGATGGTCGCATGCCCTTTGGCTCGTGCTGCTGATACGCTTGGTTTTGCCCGCGACATTCCCAGGCCAGATTGATCTTCTTGGCTTTTTCTCTTCTTCTGATCGGCAGATTGAGCGACAGCAACCATCTGAAGCCGGAATGGAACAAGCAGACTCTCAGGTTTCCGATGAAGCTCTTCCGGTTTCCGGCCAAAAACTAGAGCCTGTGGTTGGACATCAGGAACCAACGACTCCGAAACCGGGGATGACCGCCGATCTCCAAAACCAACCTAAGCCATGGTTGGTTTCTTTCCGTCGAGTCCTGCCGTTTATTTGGGCAGTCGGTGCAATTGTCATCGGGCTCTATATTCTGATGAGCAATTTTTTCCTTTGGCGGATCGTCAAGAGGGAACGTCCATTACTCGACCAGAAGATCCTGGAACTCTTTGAAGAGTGCAAAGAGCAGATCGGCGTTCAAATAATCGTGGGACTTATACCGAGCGCCCAAATCAAAAGCCCCGCCCTTTTTGGCTTTGTCCGGCCCCGCCTGCTTTTGCCGAAGGAGATGCTCGAGGAAGCAAGCCGAGAGGAAATACGGTATATCTTTCTTCATGAGCTGGCCCATCTCAAACGCCGCGACATATACCTGGGCTGGCTGACCAGTTTCCTGCAAATCCTGCACTGGTTCAATCCTTTGGTCTGGTTTGCCTTCTACCGGATGAGGGTCGACCGCGAGCTTTCCTGTGATGCTTTTGTGCTTTCTCGTGCGGGAAAAGAGGAATCGCAGGAATACGGACAAGCCATACTAGGACTCTTACGCCGCTTCTCCCGCTCTCGGCCTCTCCCGGCCCTGGCGGGAATTTTAGAGAACAGATCACAACTGAAAAGGAGGATCACGATGATCGCTCAGTTTAAAAAGAACTCATATCAGTGGTCACCGCTGGCAATTTCTTTGATTTTGGTTCTATGCTTCGTGGCTTTCTCCTTTGCACTCGGGCGCTGGGATCAAAACACGTTTTTGCCGAAGTCCGAGCCGAAGATCTCGCTTCGCAGGGTGGAAACAGGACCCATATCGGACCTCTCCGGTCCACCCTCTCTGGATGGCCGGTACTTAATCGATGTTGAAAAGAATAATCTGATCGTTCGGGACCTGGTCTCAGGCGAGGATCGAGTGCTGACGGGCTGGTCCAGAGGGACTGATTCCCGCCCCATCATATCGCCCGATAACACACAAGTGGCCTTCACCGACCGGGGGAAGTTGCAGCTGATCAATATGGATGGTACGGGGCACCGCGTTCTTTATGAATTTAAAGAAGACGAAGGATTCAATATTCGTCTGTGGACACCGGATGGAAAACAGATCCTGGGCGCTTTCTATAAAGGAGACAAGGACGACAAGATAATGCAGTTTATCACGTTTTCAATCGAAGACGGTTCCATGCAGGTGCTCCACACGTTCGAAACCTCCTGGAATTTCTGGAGAAGCGGGATGGCGATTTCACCGGATGGGGGCTACATCGCTTACGAGCGCCCAAATGAGAAAGACTCCGAAGACAGGGACGTGTATATTCTCGATATTGAAAATGACACGGTAGAATGTGTGATTCAGCATGCGTCCCATGATAAATTATTGGGCTGGACACCTGACACTAATTACATCTTTTTTGCCAGTAACCGCATGAAGGGAATTTCAGGCACATACGCAATTTCTGGTGCTTGGAACGCCTATCTATTGCCGGTGGCCGAAGGAAAACGGCTAGGAGCACCCGAGCTCATCAAACATAGCCTGCCCGGCAAGATTACGCCTAAGGGTTTTACACGGAATGGAGGCTTTTTTTATTCGCTCGAGTTTTCCACTGTGGAGACTGCTGTGGCGGCTGTGGACATGCTGACCGCCCGGCTTATGAAAAAACCCGAGGCGGTCGGGCAGACAGGAGCTGACTATTCGGCTGGCTGGTCACCTGATGGCCAATACCTGGCATATTGCGTACAAAAATCCGATGAATCTGCCATCATCCGCATCCACGACATGGCCACGGGTCAGGAAAGGGAGCTCGATCCGGATCTGCCACGGTTCTATTTGCTGCGGTGGTCTCCCGATGGGAAGTTCTTTCTGGCGTCGGTTTTCGAGTCGATGTATAACCAGGATTTCCCGCAGTATATCTATAGGATAGATGCCAACACCGGCGAACGAGTGGTCCTCGTGGAGAGTGATGCCACCATTCTGGGTGCAGCTCAACTTTCTCTTGATGGGAGGACATTGTACTACGTTCATTACAATCCCAAAAAAAACAGAGCGGGCCTTGTGAGAAGGGACGTGGAATCGGGCCGTGATGAGGAGATGTATGGTCTGGATGGTGTCGGTCTTGTTCATTTTCTAAATTTTGCCCTTTCCCAGGATGGAAAGCAGCTGGCCATTACATCTTTGAACATGAATCCCTCCAGGGGCTCCATAGAAAAGCGTATCCTGACAATGCCGGCCGAGGGCGGCGAACTCAAAGAACTACGAAAGACCGAAGCGAAGCTTCCAGGGTGGCGAGCCATTGCATGGACACCCGATGGACAGTCATTGCTCTTTATAGAGGGCATTGCAGAAAGAGGGGGCGCAGTGTTTATCATTCCTGCAGCCGGCGGGGAGGCGAGGGAGCTATGCCGACCCCAAACCATGATGTATGGTGTGCTGCTGCCCACACTCGATGTCCACCCTGATGGAAAACGTCTTGCCTTCAGCGTTTTTGAGTATCGCCACGAAGTATGGGTAATGGAGAACTTCCTTCCGATAGCCGCTGCTTCCAAAGAAAATTGACTAATGATGGGCGGCTTCCGGATTCACGGAAGCTCTATTCATACCGCAGAGATTCGACCGGATCAGCCAAGGCGGCGCGGACGACTTGAAATCCGACCGTAAGCAGCGCGATCACCATGGTCATTCCTCCGGCTAATACAAACGGCAAAGCCCCGGGATTGATGCTGTAGGCATAATTCTGCAGCCACCGATTGATGATCGCATAGGAGACCGGGACCGCAAGAACAAAAGCGATTCCCATCAACTTGAGAAAATCCTTTATAAAGAAGAAGGTGATATTCGGGACGGAAGCCCCCAATACTTTGCGGATCCCCACCTCCCTTGTCCGCTGCTCTGTGGCAAACGCCGCCAGGCCGAAAAGTCCCAGGCATCCGATGAAGACAGCCAACCCGGAGAATATCCCGGATATGATCCCGGCCCGGCTCTCCGAGACATACCAATCGGCCAGCCTTTCATCCAGAATGGAATACTGAAATACCATACCTCCAGAAAAGCGTTTCCACACTTCCTCAATTCGAGGTCGTACTGCGGTCAGGCTGCCGGGGCGGATTCTTACGGCAACACATGGGGCGATGGCTTGATCGTTATCGATATGGAGGAAGGCAAAGGGAGCGATGTCATTATGCAGTGAGCGGAAATGAAAATCTTTGATGATTCCCTGGATCGGTATCCCTCGATCACCCAATTCCAACTCTTTCCCCACCGGATCGTCCAGCCCTAAGGCCTTTGCTGCGGATTCATTCAACATAATCGTACGATGATCCCGGTCCATTTTATCATCTTTCCCATACTTACGGCCGGCCACAACCGGAATTCCCAAAGTATCCAGGTACTCATAATCTCCGCCGATATTGTAGATGCTTACGCTCGGGGCGGAGGGGACACCGCGGGCATGGGTGGAAATCGTATGGGAAGCCACCCCCGGGTAACCACCACCTCCGGTGGCCAGCACGTCCGGATCATTTTTCAACGCGGTTTTGAAGGCCTCGATAGATTTCCCTAGCGCCCGGGTATTCTCGATCACCAGCAGGTTGGCCTTATCGTAACCGAGGTCTTTAGACAGCATAAAATCGACCTGCTTTTTTACCAATAATGTTCCGATGATCAAAGCGATGGAAACGGTGAATTGAAACACGACCAAAATATTTCGGAGGAAAACCTTGGAAACCTTCGTCCGGGCAGAGCTTTTCAACACCGAAACAGGCTGAAAAGAAGAAAGAAAAAAAGCCGGATACCCTCCTGAAAAAATCCCGATGAGAACGGCCAGGACCAGCAGGCCGGGGACAACCAGGGGACAGGGAAATGAAACCAGATTGAGGTCCGCACCGGTCAGGTTGCAGAAGGCTGGAAGCAGAAGTGCTGTCAGCCCCAGGGCCAAACCCATAGCCAGGGAGGTCAAAAGTATTGATTCGAAAAGAAATTGGCCTATCAACTGGCGGCGAAAAGAACCCAGAACTTTGCGTACCCCGACTTCCCGGGCCCTCGTGACCGAACGGGCGGTAGACAAATTGATGAAATTCACGCTGGCCAAGATCAAAATGAATCCGGCGATAACGGCAAAAAGATAAACATATGAGATATTACCCACCGGCTCCAGCTCATGCTCGATACGGGATTTCAGGTGGATATCCGTCAGCGGCTGTAGAAAATAACGGTAGCTGTGGCCTTTTGACAAATAATCCCGGTATTCCTCTTCTCCCCCCTCGAACATAGTGGGGCAATAGCGGTCAACCATGCCGGGCAGTTTGGCCTCCAGGGCCCTCCAATCTGCGTCCGCGCTCAGCAAAACGTAATTGAAACAGTACCAGGAACCCCAATCGAACTCGATCACTCTGGTCGCCGCAAGCGGGATTAAGAAATCATAATGAAAATGGGAATTGGCCGGCAGGTCATCCAGGATTCCGGTGACCACGTGAGGCTTGTTTTCCTCCCACCAATTGCTCACCGTCAGGACTTTTCCCATGGGATCTTCCGATCCGAAATACTTGAGCGCTGCATCCTGGGTCAGCACAATGGAATCCGGCTCCTTGAAAAAGGTGCGCTGGTCTCCCTTTATGTTCGGGATGGTGAACATTTCAAAAAATTCCGGATCGGTATACAGAACCTTCCGCTCGAGCATACCGAAACCGTCGTGTTTCAACTGCGTGGGTCCTGTTTCGGTCAGTATCCGGACACGCTTGATCACTTCCGGATAATCCGTCACCATGGCCTCGGATACCCGGGGAGTGTTCCAGCCCCAATAACGGGTGCGGTCAGGGCGGGTTCGTTCCAGAACCACCCGGTAGATCCGGCCGGCGTTTTCATGGAACCGGTCAAAGGATAGCTCAAAGCGGATGTGAGTAAGGATAATAAAGCAGGAGGCGATCCCCACTGCAAATCCAGCCAAGTTGATAAGCGTATAAACCTTGCTCTTTTTGATATTTCTCAAGGAAATCAACAGATAATTTTTAAACATCACTACCGCCATATAGAATGTCAGTCGCAGGTAGCTCTGAAGGGATTTTATGACCTGAAGCCGGTACCACCAGCCGGCATGAAAAGAACCCCTTTGGGAAACCATACGGGAAAAAGTTTCTTCAAAATCTCCCCAAACGGAATGCTTTTCCTCATATAACCACAGCCGGCGAAGCAGCCAACTGGCGAGGGCGGGCGGCCTGATCTTTTTCTTCATTCAGATTTTCCTGGAAGATCCATCATCAGGTCAGGCATACCCTTCCAGAGCTTTTCGTGCAGCGATCGCGTGTTCATCAACGCTTTTTTCCCATCCGAGGTGATGGAATAGATGGTTTTTCTTTTGCCGCCTCTTTCCGGAGTCGGATCGCCCTTGGCGGAGCGGACGAAACCCTTACGGAATAAATATTCAAGCGAATTATAAAGCGTGCCGTAAACGATTTCCTTGCCGGAAAGCTCGGCGACTTTATCCCGAATCGCTACCCCATGGGCGCTGCCTCCTAAGCGGCATACGGCAACTAAAATGATTTCTTCGTTTAAAGTTAAAACTCTCATATATCCCCAGTGTCACGATAAATTCGACATTATCGATAATATCAGGCTTTCGGTGATTTTGTCAATTCCAGATGATCGCGAAATTTGGTCTGGAACAAAGAGGAAAATGAAGAGGGGAGTGCTAGTTAATAGAAAAACTCCGAAACGCCTCCAAGAGTATTTTTAATAAATATTAATCTCCCTTGGGCAATCATGGGGGACCTGAATAAGGTTGGCGTTTCGAGAAAAGGTTGGCGGGCGATACAGGATTTGAAACTGTATTCTATTTAATAAGATAAAGCTCTTCTTGAGGTGGGGATAGGTATGCGACGCCGTTTTCCGTGACGAGAGCCTGCTCATGGTCCCACCAGAACAGGTACTGGTCTTCGTGTTCAGTCGAGGGCGCCGGCATGTAGATGAAATACTCCAGTACAAAGTGGTGATTGGGGGGGAGCGGTATATCCCACATCCATTCCGGACCGTTCGATCCGATCCGGGGACCGAAATAATTTTCGAACTTCCTTTTGCGCGCTCCTTTGCCCATGCCGTGGCAGTCGATATTGAGGTGGGTCTTTTTGGGATCAAAACCTTCCGTATATGCGGAAAAATCGTTCCTTGTCTTGAACAGATGCAGCTGCACATCCCGGATAATGATCCCCTCCGCTTCGAATTTGACGTTGTAATCCTTAACGATTTCACGCGGAGTAAGCCCTACCTTGATGGTTTCCGCCAGGATCTTGTCGATTTTCTTGTATTCCGCCCAGAGGTTTTTTATATCCGGAGGCGGCTCTCTTTCTCCTTCCCGGAGGACATATGCGAACCGCCCCTGGCTGGGAAAAGCTACGATGTCACCTCCCTGGATCACGACGTTTTGATGCCCTTGCGTGCGCCCCCTCTGTGACACGCCCGTGCCTCTCCGGCGAAAAACCGTCACTCCCACTTCGCGATTCTTGGTCACGCCTGGAACGATCTTGGCTAGGGTTTTCTTTATACGTTCATCTTCGTCCTTACGCATTTTCTTGAGGAGATCGACCTCACTCGGCACTTTTCTGATGATGTAGTCCATCATGACTCTTTCAGATGAGACGATCCTGCCGGCATATTTTTCACCCAGTTCTTCCGTCAGCAGCAGGTAATCCGTATGCGAAAGGCCGTCCTGAGCTCTGGTTGTTGTCGGATACGGCCCAAAATCGCGCTTGAAATTGAGAGCGATGCGTTTGGGATCCCGTTCTGCCACAAAATCTGCGAGGCCCTTGAACCGGTAATCGTATTCTGTCTCCGGTCCTCCCGGGGGCTGCAGTACAAGCACCGGATCCTGGATGATGTCATAGGCTTCGCATTCTTCGACCGTCTTGGTGTCCCAATGGACCCGCCAGGTCTCGCCGGCATGAGAATCCCCCCAGCGGCGTCCGAGGATCGCACGTTCGATCCGATCTCCGCCCCGGTCCGTGAAGACAAACACCCCGGAGGTGCTTCCCAGATCTTCCGCACCAAAAGGATCCGGGATGGCCTCTCTCATTACGTGGATCCACATGTCGACATTGTTTTTCCGCATGACCTCGGGAAGGACAAGATCGAATTTTTCCCGGCGGATGCGATTGTTCCATTCCTCTAGATCATCTTCCTGCCTTGTCCTTTGACCAGCCGTCGCTGCATGAAACAGGCTGATTAACAGGGACAAAAAAAGAAATTTAGATATAGCTATTTGAGGCGAAATCAGACCGCTCCTTTCTTAATATGCTGTGATCTCTCACGTTTATCCTGATTACAAGGAATCCACGTCATAAAATAACAAAATCACATCCAAAATGGCAAAGTAAGCGATTCGGTCGAAATTGGGAGTCAAGCTAGGAATCCCACTATTTGCACAAAAGGGCATGGTGGGCGATACAGGATTTGAACCTGTGGCTTCTACCGCGTGGTAGCATGCGTCCGACTCTAAACAGTGTCAAGAAAATCAACAAAAATGCCTCTTGACATACATAGCTCTGCTATGTATAATACCTCTATGTATGCAAATTCGGTGACTAACTGCGGAGGATTTAGATGGCGATGAACATCGGCAAGGACCTGGTCGCCGCCTCCGCCACGCCACTGGTGCTGGCGATCCTCCGGGAGGGTGAGAGTTACGGCTACGCCATCATAAGGCGTGTCAGTGAACTATCAGGCGGCAAGCTGCGCTGGACTGACGGCATGCTCTATCCGGTGCTCCATCGGCTCGAGCGCAACGGATACATCGAAGCCTCCTGGGGGCGATCGGAGGCCGGGAGGCGACGCAAGTACTACCGGTTGACCGATCGGGGAGTGAAGCTGCTGGAAAGCCAACGGCAGCAATGGAAAGCCGTTGACGAGACACTGCGCGGCGTGTGGTTCAGCGCCGTTCATCCAACTTGGCAAGGAGTGTGAACGTGACAGACGAGACATCAAAAACGACCCTGGAGGAGAGCATCGGCGAATGGCGCGCCTACCTGCGCCGCCGACAGGCGATTCACAAGGTGGATGTCGCAGAGCTCGAGGATCATCTGAGAAGCCAGATCCACGGGCTCGTCGATGCCGGCCTGTCGGATGACGAAGCGTTCCTGGTCGCAGTTAAGCGAATAGGCGATCTCGACACTCTGTCGCGTGAGTTCGCACGCGAGTACTCCGACAGGCTATGGAAGCAGCTCGTCGTCTCGCCCGAAGCAGGCCCGAGTCCCGAAGGGAGGAAGGAGGCAATCGTCGCGGTCGCTCTGGCGATCGCCTCGGCTGTCGCAATTAAGCTTCCGGAGCTATTCGGATTTCACATGAGTGCACCCATCACCGAAACCTCGTTCTACGTTCGCAACTTCAGCCTCTTCGTCCTGCCGCTGCTGGCCGGCTACTTCGCCTGGAAGCGGACGGTCGACCGGGCCGGTCGCATTTGGCTGGCTATTCCATTCGTCGCGGCGGTGCTGGCGGTCAATATCTTCCCGTTCGACGGCCGAGGGCATACCCTGATATTGGCGGCCATCCACCTGCCGATCGCCCTGTGGCTTGCGGTCGGCTACGCCTACATCGGTGGTCGATGGGGCGACCACTACCGGCGCATGGACTTTGTGCGTTTCTCGGGTGAGTGGTTCATCTACTACATACTGATAGCACTCGGCGGTGGCGTTCTGATGGCCTTCACCATGTTCATCTTCCAAGCCATCGGTTTCGATGCCGAGGAACTGGTGGCGTCCTGGGTGATGCCGTGCGGCGTCGTCGGCGCGGTCATCATCAGCGCCTGGCTGGTGGAGGCCAAGAAAAGCGTCATCGAGAATATGGCTCCGGTGCTCACGCGCCTGTTTACTCCGCTGTTCACGGTCGTCCTTTTCGCTTTTCTCGCCACCATGGTCTGGACCGGAAGCGCCATAAACGTCGAGCGAGAAGTGCTGATCGGCTTCGACCTGCTCCTCGTGGTGGTGCTCGGGCTGCTTCTCTACTCGATTTCGGCTCGCGATCCGCACTCACCGCCAGGCGTCTTCGACGTGCTGCAACTGGTGTTGGTGGTCTCGGCGCTGCTCGTCGATGCGGTCGCTCTCTGGGCCATCACCGCCCGCATCTCGGAGTTCGGATTCAGCCCCAACAAGGTCGCGGCGCTGGGCGAGAATCTGGTGCTGCTGGTGAACCTAGGATGGTCGACGGTGCTCTACACCCGTTTCCTGGCCGGGCACGCCTCGTTCACCAGCCTTGAGCGTTGGCAGACCGCCTACCTGCCGGTCTTCGCGGTATGGGCCTGGGTAGTGGTTCTCGTCTTTCCACCGCTCTTCGGGTACCGCTAGGAACCTCGGCGGCATCACGCTGACCGTTACGGACGTGAAGTTTAACTCCGGCCTGGAAGACTCTTTTTTCAAGATGGAGTAGGTAGGCGTTTCTTATATCGAAGCCGCCTCCTTATTTATTCTAATAATATTAACCCCCCCGGCCCCCCTGTACAATCAGGGGGGTGAATTGATAGCGTCTTTTTTAAAGGAGTGGTGGGCGATACAGGATTTGAACCTGTGACTTCTACCGTGTGTAAGAAGCACAAAAAGACGAAGCGCACGAAGAAATAGGGGATTTCCCCTGTAAACCGTCGGAAATCAGGCATTTGGAATTTCGAAATTTTTCGATATTTTATCGGATTTTTCTAGATTTCTGACGAATTTTGGTCACAGTTTGGCGCAGTTGCATGATAAAGGAATTGAGATTACTATGTTTTTATACTGAGAGGTCAAAAAAGAAACCTACAGAAAAGACATTATAGAGAGCTTCCATCTGATTCAGAGGAGCTTCCGCAAAAGAAGAAGAGACTTTGAAACGGCTGAGCATTCGGTTTATAGCCGGTCTTGTAGGCGTAGCGGCCACCAGTTCTGTTATTGTTTGGGCGACAAGAAACATCGCTCTCTATTTTTCTGTTTCCGAGATCATCATCGGTTCGACTATTGTTGCTCTTGGGACCTCTCTTCCTGAAATCAGCACCTGTATCACTGCTGCTTTGAAAAAGGAGGGGGACATTGCTGTGGGCAACATTATCGGGGCAGATATTCTCAATATTCTTTGGATCATCGGTGTGGCTTCCCTCGCAAATCCTATAACAGTAGACTTGGATATCATTAATTTTGCTTTTCCCTACATGATTCTGATCGTCGTTGTCATGTTGGTAAGCATGAGAATCGGTTGCCGCCTAGGAAAGATAAAAAGGGTTAATTCTGCTAGTCCTGTATGCTCTGTATATCTTTCTAACCTTAAACCTTTTCATCTAATAGATATAGATAGGGTAGATATGGGGATGGTTTTCTTTTATTGTATGATTTTGCTGCAATTGGATTTTAAACAGGATACCAAGGCCACCGCAATACGTGTGTATACCAGGATCGATGCCTATCTCCATCTAGAATTGGGCTTCTGTCTGCTGTTCCCTCTCAACTTTCATCTGCCATCTT
>Ga0180438_10001807_pt1 | contig 36904 bp, 34 predicted proteins | sample SS_ome_12_FD_132455 | JGI IMG/M metagenome (GOLD analysis project Ga0180438, IMG submission 132455) | Hypersaline lake sediment archaeal communities from the Salton Sea, California, USA - SS_3_D_2 metaG | ecosystem: Environmental > Aquatic > Non-marine Saline and Alkaline > Hypersaline >... | reverse complement strand
TTTTTTTTTTTTCCTTTTTTTTTTTTTTTTTTTTTTTTTTTTTTTTTTTTTTTTTTTTTTTTTTTGCTGTACTTTGCCTTCTCACTTCCTCCATGCAGACCGCTCGCATGAGCACAGGCGGCTCTCTGTCAAACAAACAAAGACAACTGGATCTTCTACGCGGCTTTGAAGACTCGTGTCGTGCAAAATAAAGGTGGCATATTTATTCTTCTCTCTCTCTCTCTCCCTCAGCGTACATTGGCGTGAATACCCACTCGATATTGATGATGCCAATCGGTTATATGCTCGCACACATAACTCATATCAGTGATATATGAGTTGCGCTCAATGTCATTCTTGATGGCATTGACAATAGATTCCGTTAGTTGGTGCGTTTGGAAGTACACAGGCGCAGGGTCCTGTTCCACGACTCTCTTTCTGTTCATTGATTTGGTGAACTGCACCAATGAATCGATAGTTGGCTCAGTCTTGGATTGCTTGGCCATTCCTTCTTTGGTGAGAATGTAATCAAGTGGCGGTACACGAATAGCAGTGGCTCTTCTCATGTACTCCATCTGCCTATCCGTGAACTCTGGATGCATTACAATGGAGACTCGTTCACTCTTGTTTATGAGTTCTTCAAAGTGCACTCCTCTCTGGAATCCTCCTCCATGTTCGCTGCTCTCTGCTCCAGTGTACCCAATCCACATACCTGCTACATTAGCGAGACCGCTATCAAACCACTCGTTACTAAACCCGACCATGGAACCCTTGAAGAAATTGGATTTGGCGCCCGGTGGGTGTACAATGGGTTTCTTGCAAAATGCCAGCGAAGGCATACCTTTGTACACCATTGCGCGTTCATTGTGGATATCATCGTGATCCACACCATAAGTCAAAAACATTCCCGTTCCCTCACATACGATGAATGGACAGTCTTTAGCCCATGGTTTGAGATTGGCAAAGCAAACTTTATCCGCTACTTTGTCCACACTGTTTCCAATCATTGCGCTGACCATTTTCTGTGCGTACGCCGTTCTATTGGTACGGATAGCTCGTTGAGTGTCATGACGGCCCTTCTCTACACACTGGTTAAAGTAATGCTTAGGGAACAAATTACACTTGATGTGGGCCCCCATTTTTTGTTTTTGATCTTCTGCCCTGACTGCTGCAGCAGTTACACTGTCCAATGTCATAATGGCAATGTACTGGGATGCCACCTCCTGTAATCTCTGTAACTGAGGGTGTCCCTTGAAATCTGCTTTGTTTAGAGAAGAAAACGTTTGTCCAATGCCTGATCCAACATCTTCACAGTCCCCCGCTTTGTCTCTTCCAGAATCACCAAAACGCTCGCCCGCAGCCACTTGAGTTGGGTCATATGGACGATCGATGGAGCGTCCAATGAATCCTTCCAATCCCTTGATGAAACGACGATTGCAATCAACAGTGTCTGCAATATAATCAAAGGATTGCATGACAAAGCAAACCATATCACCCACCACAGTGGCTTGCTCGGTCAGTGACATGGTATCAACATCGCTCACCACTTTGCCATTGCGTGCCAGTACGGTCTTGAGGTTGTTTTCCCAGAACAGTCGATTGGATTCAGGTGTTTTGTACATGAAATAAGCTGCCGCTGGTAACGGGGTTGGTCGCATCATGCCCACGTCTCCATAATAGATGGGGATACGTACATTGGCAGTCTGGGGAAACGTGTTGGGGAATGACATCTCGACTTGCATCAAATCTTTGATGTATTGAAGACACTGTTGTTCCACTGGCAATACACGATTAGTGCCAGCGGCATTGGCAATTTCCCCGCCAATAGATGTGCTGTCCCATTGGATACGCGAAGAGATGTTGACCATCTTACGGCCAGAGCGTACTCGAAGGCGACCCTTTTCCACATTCCCTGTGGACTTGAGGCGCAACGATACATCATTTGTATACCCGGGTTGTGCCCAGAGATCTTTCAGCATCACCGTTCCGAATCCCGCATCAACGCGACACGGCACATTGAATTGATTCCCCTTTTCACATGTCGCATAAAATACGAGTTGTGTGTCAATGGGTAGTTTTTGACCAGCACCAAGGTACCCGCTGATACGGACTTGCATTTCTTTGCCAGCGTCATCAACGGGGAGTTCTAGTTCAACGGGATCATTGGTCACGGGAGAGGACAAATAACACAGGAGCCGTGGCTTCTTTTCGCGTTGAGAGAGTTCATCTCCGTATTGGATGGTGAATGTGACGTCGATCGGATTCTGTTGCGCAATATCAGTTCGAGCCATGTGTGCGCGTGTGTGTGTGTGTGTGCGCGTGTATGAACACAAAAAGACACACAGGTATTTCACTTCTTTAATCAATACACTTGTTAATTATCGCTTAAACATTAAACAATACCAATATTGATATTGTCAAAAATATTCCCTATCCCTCCAACACTCGCTTTGTGATGTACTGTCTCAACCCATTCCAATCAGGCGACGGCAATAACACGTCTAGCCATTGTTTTGCTTGGTCTACATCTATCTTTTGTTGTTCTTTGTATTCATCTCTCAAGCGAGATGCCAGTCGCATTAGATAGTCAGAGTTGGTTTTAAGTGACGCGATTTGTGTTCTCAGATTTTGTTCGACTGATTTATCAGAAATCGCCTCTGGGGTAGTTCCCAGCTCCATGATCATGAATTCCTCAAAGTCTGCCCTCTCTTGGTCACGCATCGTCTTTTGCAGTACATTGCGGTCAACCTCTTCCACGTACTCATCTCCAACGGTACGCTTGAGACGATTGTGTAGATCAGCACGGTCAGTGGCGTAAATTTGATTGTACATTTGCGTCTCTCTGATGACTCGGTGTATGTGTATGTGTGTAGAACGACGACTTTTGAAATATATCCCGTTTGCGTAATTTTGAAAAATCATAAAAAACTCCTCCACGCGCGTATCACATAGCACATGTCGAGTCCCTTCTTGTACCAAATGTTACCCGGATACTTGTCCATGTTCACAGAGCGAGGACACATGGTTTTACTCGGATTTCCGCTGATCTTACTGGGGATTCATTGGCTGTTCTGGTTTCTCTTTCGCTCTTCCATGGATCGCGGTACCACTGATCGGCTAATTTGGGCATGCATGTCCGTTGGGTACAGCGCAGCATGGATGTGGGTCTTCCGAAGGGTGCTCCCTTATGGATACATTGGGATTGAACTGGTTCGCTCGGGGGTACTCACCGAACAACAACAGTATCATCTATTCAGCAAATTCATCATGTTCTGTGGGAGTCTGTGTACGGTGTTCATCTACCACATACTGTCCGGTGCCACGAGTAAAGGGGCAGGAGTGACATTCATGTGGCGGAAAGCGATTCCGGTCATTGCTATGGTTGTCACTACGTTCACACACAACCTTTTTAACACAGAGGCATTGAAAACCGTAAAGCCATCTGTGTACATTATTCTGGTCGCATGGTTGCTGCGTTACGTTGTCTTTGACGCGTTCATTGATGTCATTGCATTCACCAATGTGTTGAGAGGAAAGTCCTACGTCCACTTTGCTCTGAAGTGTGCAGGGATATTTGCACTGGTGCATTTCTTTTTCAAGGATTCGGTGTCGGTGTGTCAAATAGTGGGAGGAGATATGGTGTGTCACTGCATTCTGTATTCAACGGCAACGTTTGTGTTTCTGGGTGATTTGAATCCGTTTGTGTTCTGAGGATGGCGGGAGAGAGAGAGAGGGGGGAAATACCACATGCACGCACACACACACACACACGACCACAACAACAATAAACTCTTTTTACTTTTCATACACTCTCTTTGTGAATTCGACCACAAACAAATCAGCAGGACACCACTTTGTCTTGCATGACGACCCCAAGCACTCCACTTGCCGAATGTTTCCTGATTCGTCAAATGGTTGCACCATGCCACTCTCTGTGTCTACTGGAAGTAGAGTGGCCCATTGAATGACTCTGCAGCGGACACACAAAGATGCCCGACGCTTCTCACATTGGCACAGTGTAAACGTTAATGGCTTGCATCTTGACGGGTCAATGGTGATGAAAAATCTCCTGCAGCTGATGCATCTGTTGTCCTTGGGCGTTTGTACAATATCCGGGCTATCGCTCTCTTCACAGTCGTCAAATGGTCCCCGGAAGCGCCTCTCCTTGCTCTCAGAGTCCACAAAGACATGAAATGTGCGATCACGGCACGCGGTAATGACATTGGTTACGGTATCGACCCAATCAACAAAGTGTTGATTGTACGTGTTGCAAGAGAACTTCTTATTGGGAAGATTGGGTTTCTTTTGCTTCTTCGCCTCTCCGTCCCCTTGTTCTCCCTTCTCTGGCACCGGCTTGAGCCACGTGGAGCGATCTCTGTTCAGTGTCTCGATTACCACTCTGAGACCAACCAGCCGTTCCTGCAGATTTTCTGGAGATTCTCGCATTGCATGTTCAAAGTTGTATCCATTCATATTGATTGGTGCATTGGGATCAATGACCTTTTTCTTTCTTGGTTGTCGTGTTCTTTGTTTTTTTACCTTCTTTGGTTGCGCCTCCTCTTCCTTCTTGATGGTCGTCGTCGTTTGTTCTTTCTCGCGTGCCCTTTTCTCAATGGACTCGATCAATTGTGCTTCTTCGTCTACTCCGGGGTACCTGCAACGCAGATTGGCATTAGCATCGTCGTCACTGCCGCTACTCAGATCCTCGAGCTTAAACTCGCTGGTATTTCTCAGTCGCTTGCCACTTGTGGTCTTGTAGCTGTAGTAATCCACGTGTTCATTGTCAACTTCCCAGTCGTCGTCATCAGCGCTGGTTGTGAATGACGATGATGACGGTGGCGTGTTTTGAACAATCTCAATGGATTTGTATGCATCACCAAACATACTGGCAATGACGTTGGCAGTCTTACAACGCATCATCAGGGATCTTATGCGGTCTGCCTCGCTCAGGTGGAACTCTAGGGCATTCTCTAGAAGGGCGCCATTCACTGGTATTGACTCCATTGCAAAAGATTTGTTTTATTTTTTCACTTTCACCCACTCACAAAGCTTCATTAGTGTAGTCATTTGGACGCTTGGGTTTTTCTGGCGCATCGCGGAGTCGCTTGATCGCATAAACGAAGATCTCCACATACATATCGACCAGCGCGACTGTAGATTCATTCAGGGTGTACTTGTTTTGCACAGACTCAAAGAAGAGTATCCAGCAGACACGACACACCGTTACGGGAATACTGATTGACAGCGAGATCAATGAACTGCGCCAAGCCAATGTCTGGCCAAAGCATATCAAAGTGACAATGACACTAACCAGAATGACCATACTCAGCAGTACATTTTCATTGATGCCATTGGGGTGTTTCATTATCAATAACAAGATACTCAGAACAATAGCCCAATTGATGAGGGCCCACTCTGATATCACTGGGGATTCAATGGTTAACAGAGACAACGCAATCACAAAGACGGCAAAGACGCCCCAGAACACATAGAAGAGTGGCACTTTCCAACTAGAGTAACTCTTGTCGTGTTTGCTCTCCTTAATCATAATGCCGGCAACGATAAAGTAAAGACCACTGGTCATTAATCCAAATAGCACAAGCAAAATCGCAGAAGCAATGACCAAGCGAGCATCTCCGCCAACACCGCCAAACGTCACATTCAGAGCGTACAGTAGAATACACAACGAAAACCAGTACACCATTTCCATGAACAGAGTGTCACGGAGAACCTTGATGTACATGGGCATCCGTTCTTTGGGATCAGGATCGGTCAGCGAATCGTCTAGAAACCCACCGCGATCCGGATCACTCTCAAGTTGTGTGACGTTTGACACAGTGCCGTTTTCTGGATTGAAGACGCCCTGCCAAAGGTTGCCCTTGTTGTCTTGAAAGACCGTGGGTGACACAGCTGGTTTGTTGTTGTTATTGTTATTGCTAGGGCCACCAAGCAATGATGACGATAGTTCACTACTTTGCATGCGGACAGGAAAAGATTTTTAATGTAATTACGGAGCTCGTCGAAGGAGCGTTTCAATGAAAGAAATCTCACCAAGCACGGAGTTATACTGCACAAACCATTGTTCCTGTGATTTCAGAAATGGCTCAGCGCGCGGGTCATTGTCGCGTTTCCATGCAATAGCAAACGTGTACCCATGTTTTTTCATCAGACCTTCCACAAACTCCTTATTCTCTGCTTTTAGTGAAATTGCCTTTCTCTTTAGGATATTACGCTCACGCATCAGCACTGGCGCAGGAAGTGTTGTTAGAAATTCTCTCCTCTGACTCGCGATTGCGTCACTATCAGTATCCGCAGCAGCAGCAACATTGGCAGCTGGTCCTGTACCTTGATCACTGTGGTGTGTCTGGCGTTGATTCCCCGTGGTATCCTCAGAGTCTGGCGCAGATCTCTTTCGTGAGGCCATGTTTACCTTGGGTTCTCTTTTGGGTGCTGTCACGCTACACTGACACAGTGAAAAAGAAAAGTTCCCGCCAAAAAATTGATAGTCAACTTGCCCGCTCGCCAGTGGAGCATCGAATTTCAAAAAGTGAAAAGTCAAATGTTCAAGAGAAGAGTCAACAACGCCGCCTTCGAGGCAGAGAAGCAACGTGCCGCCGCAGCCGCCAGCTCGGTCCGCGCCATCAGTCAGGCCGGTGCCAAGAAGGGCACAGTGCCACTGAAGGGTATCTTCATCAGCTCAATCACCAAAAAAGCCGGACAACAATCTGGAGGAGGAGGACAAGGCCAAGGTGCGGGCGGGTCTGGAGGAGGAGCCACCGCTGCCGCAACTGAGAAGAAGAAGCCACCACCCGTCACCTTTCAAGCCATCGTGAGAGTTAGTGATCTTGCCTCATCTCATGTACCTGATGCAGAGTACAAGATTGTTGACAAGGACACCATTGCCTTTCCCGCTCGTGACACCAAGCGCATTGGATTGGCAAAGAAGAATCTTGATGCCAAGCGTGGAGAACTCGACACTGCCAGAACTCAGAATGCCGCTCCCGATAAGGTGGAAGCTCTCCAAGCAGCAGTCCAAGAAGCAGAGAGTGCTTTGGATGAAGCCGCCGTGATTGTGGACTGGGTTCATGTGCGTGATGGATCCACTCATTACTTCAAGACCTTTGATCAGGACTCTGCCAAGGGAATTCCTCAAATGTGCAATGTGACACTCGTTGGAGTGGAGGCACAGTCATCATTCTACAACGGACGTACATTCTCCAGTCTTGGCTGTACCACTGTCGTTGCCGTGCCCAGCAGTGATCCTCCTGTCATTTCTCTCGCAGAGAACTGTGATCTGTCCACGACTCCTTTGAGAATCAGCGATCCCGATGACACATCACAGAAGACCTTTCTCGTGTTCTTCAATGACTTTGAGAATGATGATCGCCAAGTCTACGAAGAAGCGCTGGATGACTACAAGGCCCTGTCCGAGGAAGAGCGAAAGGAAACTGAAGAACCCGTGTTTCTGAAGCGAGGCAACGTGTTACGCAAGATGATGAACAATCCCATTCGAGAAGAAGACTGGAAGCAGAAGAAAGACAAACAAGAGGATCGTCTCAAGGCAACATGGAGTATGACTCAAGTACAAGATGGCTCCAATCCTGACTACCCAGAGGGAACATATGTCATCACGGCGCTCTTTTTGGAGAATGGTTGGAGTCCTGAGGAGCAAATGACCAAGAACACGCTGCGCAAAGCATTTGGAATCAACAATGCTGAGAGATTTGCCAAGATCATGTGTGTCAACCCGGTACCAGCTCTCATTGCATGCTCGGTCAATAACAAAGACAGTGTCATTGCCAATCCCGGACTCGTTGCCCGTATGCCAATCCCAGAGCCAAAGAGAGGTGTCATCGTGTCTTGGGGAAATGCCGCTTACTTTTGCCTGCGAGAGTATCTGCTCAATAGATGTATGAGAGTCAGCGAGAAGTGGGTACGCAGGTACTTCCAGTTTTCAGATGAGGAACAGTTCATGCTGAACAATGAGGATGCCACTCGCCCGTGCCTTTTGAACAGAGATAATCTGGGAAGAAAGGGGCGCAAGATCTGTTTTGCTGGCAACAAGGTCTTCAATCTCAATGAGTTCTCTGGATTTGTTCCCAATCTTATTGATGACGGGGCTGAGTTCAGAGTGATGCACTCGTCTTATGTGTCAGAGGATTTGAGAGACACCTTGGCAGAGCTTGAACCAGAAGAAGCGGAGAAAGTTTTGGATGGAGCCAATGACGCCAAGTTCAACATCCCACGCGAGAACATGGTCAAGATCATCTACGCTGTGCAGCCTCTGTCTGAAGAAGAACGGGAAAAGTACAAGAAAGCCGATGAAGGATGGAAGAAGCGTGCACTGGATGCAATGAAGGCGGAACAAGAACGCCAGAAAGCATTTGAAGAGGCTGCCGTACTTGCCATGGAAGAAGCTGAGAGTAGCAAACTGAAGAAGGAGAAAGAAGAGGAACACGTGGATGAGGAGGACCCAAATGCCATTCAGCCAATGGACACAAGGGAAGACGGTGAGGACGAGGTGCCACAGAGTGTTCAAGCGGCAATTGAAGCGGAGGCTGAAATGGAAGAGATCGAATCAGCAGCGGCAGCAGTAATGGTAGCAGAAGAGCCAGAGGAAGAAGAAGAGCCAAAGGTCCCATCCCCAAAGAAGCGTATCAAAGAAGACGGAGATTTTGATGAGTTGCCGGCGCCACGACAAGAAGAGCAAGAGCACACTTCACCAAAGAAGAAGACAAAGACTGTGGTGAAGAAGAAGAGAACGAAAACAGAGGATGGTCAAGCAGTTGCATCTTCGTCAAAGAAGACCTCTGTCTCAACGGGTGCCTCCAAGAAGAAGAGGCAGACCGATAAGAATTGAAAAAGGCAAAGCGCCGATTACACACAGAAAAAAAAACAAAAAAGGCAAAGCGCCGACTACAATAATAAAATCAAAAAAAAAACGTTAGTTCATTCATTCATGTTCATTCTGTCCCGGTTTCACTGGTGATTTCCTCATCCTGACACCATTCTGTTGTGTTGGTGATGGTGCTGGAGTGTAGAATGGATGCTTTGAGGCACACTTCTTTGTGATGTCAATACTGGCATCTGTGGTAAGTATCGTTTCTCGTGAGTGTGCTTTTTTCTTTAGGTTGCTGCCTCCTCCTGTGGATGTGATGTCATACAGTGATCCGCTACGTGTCAATACGTATCCCTTGACTTCGTTTTGCATGTTCTACTCTCCCCGCTGTATGCAAATACGCGTACACACAACGTGAATTTCCTTCCTCAATAGGGCAGAAATGTATTCTCAGAGTGGACTGCCATCACTTGGCAGCGTTGACACTGATGGCTTATCGGATCACCAAACAGCAATCTATCGTCACGCAGAACAGTGGCTGCAATCTGTGCGTGGTCAATTGGGGGACAACAAAGGGATTGTCTTGGCAAATCCAATTGGTTCAATGTATGGAGTGATTTGTGAAGTATTGTACGTCAACAATGGTATTTCTATTGCCAACTTGTTCAAGGAAATGCATCCGCAATGTGGTCAACTCCAGCAACGATTTGACGACGAGACCATGAAAAACATCTACACCATTGTCATTCCATATGCAGTGGCACCAGATCCCAGACAACAGCATGGTGGAGGCGGTCAGACTAATGTCGCGGGAAATTCGCTAAAGTCAAGATTTGTAAATGAGCCAAAAATCCTTATGTTGTGCTTGCTCTTCGTCTCCCTGTCAGCTTCACTTACAACAAACCACGCCACATGGAAGAACCTAGGAGTTATTTGTCTGGGCATTATAACCAAGCTGGCAGGTCTAAAATAAACAACGATAGCGGTAATGTTTTGATTTTCAATGAACCCGGATCACGTAGGAGAGTTGCTGGTGGTGGCAGTGGTAGACCAGCAGCTTCAATGGATCCGTTCTCTCATACATTGCAAGAAGGACACAGCGTTCAAATTGCACATCGCACAGAACCGGCATCCATGTCTAGGGTGAGGCCAGTGGGTCAGGTATTGACGCAAAAGTATGACTTGGCCAATGTCAATGAAGAAGATCATGCCACAGTGTTGGCAGTGATTCATGCTGTGGTTACACTGGATGACAATGCTCCAGAGGTTACTGTGCGTATTGGACCACCGTCATCGGGTTACTACAGTCTCGTGTTTGACAAGTACAATGGATGGGTGAATCTGTGGGATGCGCGGGATAAAATGGAAAAAAGGTTGGGATCGCGTGCTGCATACATCAAGGGGTTGGAAATCAATCCCAAAACAGGAAACATTGTTGCCCGCGTGGAGATGTTGAGTACAGGTACAGTGGCTCTCAACACGCGAGACGAAATGTCAGGGCGAAAGCGACTCAGACCGGATAATAACTAATAAATCCATGTGTGTATATATTGTAGAGTGTCTTTTTGTTTCCGCGTAACGACAAACAACGGTGAATGGGGTCATCCGCTAGCAGAGAAGAAGACGATGGGGCCGTGTACGCTGCCACACTAAATTACAACAGGGATCAAGGAGAAGGAAAGACGCACAACGTCACTATTGCCCGTTTTGTTATTGATGAAGAGGTTGCGTCATTTGATGAACAATTACCCAGTGTTGGTGAAAAGTCCTTTGACAGAATGGAAGTGTACAAGCGAAACGATGACAATGACACTGACTTTACTGACAGTGAATGGGCTCCTCCCACAGCAGGTCAACACGACGACAGAACGAGTGTCATACGCAGTAAACCCAAACACATTCACTGGATAATCGTGTTGTTGATCGCTGTGTTTGTTGTACTGGCCATCACTGTGGGAATCCGGTGTTCCATGACGCACGCGTGTCACGTTCACGAAGTACCCAGTGTGGCGCTACTCCTGAACAGCACAGAGACGAGTCTTCTCACTGTGACTGGACTCAATACACTGATTGCGATGCATGCCGTACTCACTGGCTCGACATCTTACATGATCAAAGACAACTCTTGTATGGCTGCTGCAGGAATGATAATGAGTGCCATCGCTTTGTACGTGATGATTTATTTTGCGTTGATTTTCACGCAGTGGTACATTGGTCTCGTGCCCATTGTGTGCATGATCCTGTGGTGTATTACCGTTGTACATGGGCTCCATCGATTCTACATGACACATCCGACACGTAAATTATTTTTCCTCAGCTTGTTCCTGTGTATCGTGTTCTCAGTGTCAAGTGTGCTCTACATTGCATTCAGTGCTGTGCCCTATGAACTAGTCCCGGGGAAAGACATCGCTATATTCGTCTGTGAACTCAGTCTTGTCGTGACGTGTCTGTTGTTTGCGTTGGTGCTGATATTTCACATACGGAGATTGTCGTACATATTGCAAGTGAAAAAGAGTTACCATACGGTTGCTCATAATATCCTCTGACATAAGCCAAAAGGAGAAAATAAAAACAAAAAAAAAATAGCTGAGGAAATTGTAACCATGTCGTGTTGGTACGCATTGAGATTAACGTGTGCCCGGTGTTGTTTGAATTATCTGTGTTGCTGCTGTTGGGAAGCACACAAAAGAAAACAACGGCGCCCTAGAGGCGCACACTTTGAAGAACTTGGTCCCAACGACACCATTCGAATGGATGATGGACTTGGTGACGACGATGACGACGACGAGGGTGAAGACGATGATTACTCAAAGATGTTCAACGAGAAGATCGTGAGTCAAGTGGTATCCAGCACAATGAATGTGCACGGGGATGGCTACTTTGAGGATGTCAATGGGAACCCGCGGTGGTACTTTATCATACAGATGCAAGCGTTGGACAAAAAACACTATGGCGACCCACTCTCTTTGCAACAAATGGAAGCGATACGGGACTCGTTTGGCACGCTGGAGATTATCAAGAGAGACATTGTGCACAGTGCGTCTTCTGGCACCACCACGTTTTTGGCATCGTGTGAGAAGAGGAGTATTGCACAGAGTTGGATGGATCAGACACATTGGCCATTCTTTCAAAAACTACTGGGTAATTACTACAAACCGAATTTTGTTGAGTACACCAATGTCATCGACAGCACTCCTAGAGCTCTTGAAGGTTACTACAAAGCCAATACCATTGCTGTTGTATCCGCTTCCTTTGACGATTCGCATACGAAAGGCGACAGTGTGGCTGACTCGATTGATAAATAAAAAGGACATCTGTATTTTTACACAAAGAGTATGGGAGAGCCCACGATTCGAGGTGGAAAGTTTATCGCGCCAGTAGTGGCACCCACATGGGACAATGACACCGCTGCTGCTGCTGAGTCTACCTCTAAAGGGATTAAAAGTGATGACAACAACAACAACGACAACGTGACACATCCAATGTACCCAACGCCAGAGGACACCGTTGACAAGTATTGGGCCAACATCAGCGTACCCAAGTCATTCTTCAAAGACCACCAAGATCACTATGAGAATGACATGGACACTGGGGATGACGGCGGTGGCAAGAGAGAGTATGATGCTTATGGCATCGAGAAACCTTCCTCTAAACACAACGACGAAGATGATGGGGCCGAGAAGAGTGAACGGGATATGAAGAGAATGAACATCAAGGATCTCTTTGATCGCGAGCGACGCAAGATCAGAAAGAACGGCTCATCGCTTGGAGCAACCAATGGCGATGGTACTGCGTTCAAAATGTTGTTCCCATCCAACGATACCATCAAAACGTATCTACTGGAGAAACTCACAGATCTTTCCAAATTGATGCAATTTGGATCACATCGATTCGCTCGACAGTCCCAAGAACTGGTGGAAGCTGAACTCGTACTGGCATGCCCGGTGCACGTGAGTCCTTTGTTACTGGCAATGATGAGAGATGGAAGTGCTTGCTATCGATTCACGGATGCCATCACATCACTGGTGAGACTGAAAATTATCCGCTTCATGATACTGGAGCTGGACACAGAGGATCCAGAGCACAAGAACAAGTGTAGACAATACGAGACGGTCTTGGCACGCTACGTGAATCAAGTCTTTTACACGGAGATTGACGGCATAGTCGAGGAAGGGAAGAAACCCATTGACGAGAGGGCGGAGAAGGACACGAGAAAGTTCTTTGAGGGACTTGTTAGGCGATTTGCAATGGCATGTGATGCATACACGCTGGCACGGATTCACATCACAGAGTGGATGATCTGTGACATGTTGAAGATATCCTACAGTATGCGGTCACTCTTGATGACCCCGGACATGCTGCCCGATGCCGGTGCCCTGAAGGGAGAAAACTTTTCCATTTTGAGAAAGAATCTCTGTGAATACCTCCGGGACCGAAATGGATTGTTCTGTGGTACAATTGTCAAGAGGGATGGACAAGTCATTGGCATTGACAAAAAGAACATTGATCCAAAGTCATGGAACCCAATGCATTTGGATGCGCCAAAGCTAGAGGATAGACTGGCATTGCTTGAGAGATTCCAGACAAAACGAGTAGCAAACCCAGAGAAAGTGATGTTTGGCTTACACAATGGATGGATCTCTCTGCACACTCTCAGAGAGTACATGTTGCTGTTGTCAACAGAACCCAATAAGAAAAGAGAAGAAATGAACCCAGTGCTTACAGAAGAACAAGAAAAAGAACTTGAAAGAGCTGCTGCTGTTGGCAGTGGCATGGACCATCACGGAGATGAAGACGACGGAGAGCTGCAGGCCATGGATATGGGTGATGATTAAAGTCATGTGCATCAAAATAAATAAAAATGCAGTGAGTTTTGCTTTATTCTTATGCACTATATCCCATCCCCTGTCTCTCTCAGTTGTCATCCAGAAAGCTCTGTAATTGTGCACGAGTGCTTTCATTTCTGTCAAAAGCCTGAGACGCGCTTTCAACCTGCTTCTTCTTCTTTCGTCCTCTTGCTGATTTCTGTTTTGCGGTGGTGGTGGTGGTGATGTCATGACTTGCACCAATGACTACATCTCCGTCACGTACATCAACTTCTAGGATATCCTCTCCATCTACTGATGCCCAACGTGTATCACCCTCATCAATGTTGTTGTTGTTGCTGCTATCACTTGTAGCAGCATGTCCAGCGTCCAATAAACCCTCAACTTGGCGCTCGTGTCTTCTCTTTTGTCCCCCTCTTCGGTTCTGTGGCAATGGAGGCGGTACTAGCTGTCCTCTGTCACCTTCTTCGTCATCGTGGTCACTCGAAAGAGAAGACCCAGAACCACTCTGACTAAGCAGCATTTTAAATAACTCTTGCTGCTCCCGTCTGATGTTCTTCTGCTTCAAAATATTCGCCAATGCAGCTCTATTGATCTTTTCGTCAATGTTTCTGTTGTACTTGTCATGTGGGTTGCGCTGATAGATTGTTGTGCCAACGCGTCTACCCTGAACGCCATTAGCATCACGACCTGCTGGGACACTGACAATCTCACCATCACCAGAAGCGATGTCAATGATCTCTTCTTCTTCCTTTCCTTGATTCGCGATAATGTCTTGCATCATTGTCGTCATCTCTGGGTCCTCAAATTCTGGGCAAACGTAAATGTATGGCTTGGCCTCAGTCCCACCGCCATTCATTGGATCAGCGACAGCTGACAGTCTCGGCACAACGGGCGGTGTAATGCGATCCCTGATATGCGCTGGCATGGCTTTGTATGCTGTCACACATTTTTGGTAATATGATTCTCGTTCCTTGCGTGTGCGTGCAAATGAACGTGCTGCCTCTGCTTCAAGTGTTGCTCGGTCATATGCATCCACAAGAGATTGGGGATACTTCATCATCAGTGAACGCTGATATATGGGAGAGTCATCTGGAAACGATTTGCTATCGTGACGTCGCTCATTGATCCTTAACGCTTCTCTGATATTGGCAAAGATGGTCGTCTGCCGAGCCGGACTCTCCAAATGACTACCCCTGCAACCGGCGCGATAGTGATGTCGTTTCTGAGCCCAGTCATCGATATCTTCCTCAATGTCAAGCACTGCTTTGTTGCGCACGTTCCTATTCTCTGGATAGCATTCTCCCTCCATCATCCTGTCTGGATGTCGACTGACACCACCAATGATTTTGGACACCTCAGCTGGGATATAACTCACGTCTGACACGGAAAATGTCTTCGCCACAGCCATCTCTGCAACCACCTTGGGTGTGATCTCCATCGTGCGATACACGGAATTGTAGTGCATCGTAGTGTCTGCTGCCTTCTCGGGATCGGGGTGCGGGCGCTCAATATGTGTCCCCAGTAAGAATGCTTGTGGTCTGAAGCCATCGTGGATAATCATTCCCACTGCATCAAGCAGAATGTCCTCAGTCATGTGAGACAATGCCTCCACCGCAATGTATGTCTGATCTTCATGGAAGTTGCGCACCACTATCGGGATACGCGATTCCTTTTCCTCGCGCTTCAGAGTGTAGTTTTGCAAAGCGTATTCAGTGAGATTCTCATACTGCATCTTGGAGACCTTCTTCACTTCCTTCACGGTGATGTAATACTCTGTGCCACTGCGCAACTCGGCATCCACTTCACTTGCACCAACCTTGGGTTTACAGTGCTCCGAGATCTTCTTACACACGACTTCCTTGTACTTCCCATTGATGGTGATGTAGTTGAAATTCATCTTGGCATCAGGAGTACCAGCCTTCTCAACACGCCAAGGTAGTGACTTGATGATATCGTTTTTGAAATATGCCTCAATCGTCACTCCCTGCTGATACGGGAACCCAGAGCATTGAATGGCCCCTCTCAGTACAATGGAGCGCGTTGGGTGAATGTAAATCTCTCCGGTCTGGGTGATGGCAAAAATGGCAATCTGCTTGGTGCAATACAAATACGGGATGGCATCCATCAACTGTGTCAACTCAAAGGTTTTTCCAGCGTGAATGGCTCCCGGAATATCGTAAATGCAAATCAGGGCATACAAAATCACATAAATGCGAGCAACACGCTTGATCATCTGCGTGGCACGGACTTGCTTGGTGTCCACTCCGTGACTGTCAAGGTAATCTAGTACACGTGCCTGGATGATGTCGAATGCGTCCATGGATGGCTCTGGCAACACCAAACTCTCAATCAATGCCTGAGAAATAGCCAAGAGGCACTGCTTGATACGCCACGCATGCACTAGTTGATCATTGTGTGTCTTATCGTCCTCATCAATGCGGTCCTTGATGCCCATGTAATCATAGAGATTACAATCAACGCGGGTCATGACAAAATTCAAGAATCGAGATGACAACGCTTCATCTGAACGTCCAACAGTCTTGTTGGTGCAGCAAATCATCACGGCATGGAAGAGAGACTGGATGTCTTCAGGAACACGTTTCTGGCGTCCATTTGCCTGATCAACAAACACCAGCACACGATAAGTCACTTCATGCTCCGTCATCATGGACTTGACACGTTCTGCCGTCCCAGTTTTGTCACGTTCAGCGGCCTTGGCATCAACGTAGATATTGTCCAGTTCATCCTTGAAGATGATGACACCCATGTAATCTTCATGCACGTTCCAAGAGCGCGTAGAAGACTCCAGAATGGATTGCACAGTACCCGGCACACATACTTTGCTGGTGGCGTCCTTGGCAGTGAATGATTTACTGGACTGAGAAAGCCCATGATAAATGATACTGACGTGCATGTCCACATTGGATGTAGAATGACAATCCTGAGCACCGTAGTGAATCAGTGTCCAGTGGCGCGTTGGTGCAGCAATGAATCTCGAATTCTTCAAATCCTGTCCCTCTCTAATAATAACGTTGGCAAATGGATCCAGCTCCAGCATATCGGGGTCCGGGTTATTTGGATCCATCGTGTACATTGGCAAATACACGCCAACCACTTTAACATGCTCTGACATGTACTTCATAATCTCCTTCATTGACGCATTGATGTGTGCTGTGGGCACCAGAATCTGCTGCATTTGCATTAGTGCCGCCCGACGGTACTTCTTCAATTCCTTGCAAGAGGCGTTGTATCCATCCAAATCGGACAGCGGATTCCGCGGGAGTTTGATAGAGTCCATAAGTTTGGCATTCTCACGAGCAACCACAAAAATAGCATTGTGCTTGTTGATGGCATTGGGATCATACGGGACCATGGGCAGTGGTACCTTCTTTCCAACGCCATTGGTGATCACTTGTCTCGCATAGTCATCTGAGACAAGATTATCTTGGACACTGCTGTCATACACCGTCAGTGCATTCTCCTCGGTTCTCATGGCGGTGATTTTGAGCAGTGCCTCTGGGACCTCCACCCAAGGGAAGTATTGCTTGACGAGGCCCGCGTGACCATTGCGATTCCACACCCATCCTTTCATCAGATAGTGATAACTGCGTTCCGGATCAAAGTACCACTTTGGTATAGCCATTCCATCACCACCTAAACCTATGTCCCAGTCCAAATTCTGCATGAACACACTCATGTCACACTGCTGATCCGGAACACCATAGTATTTCATGACGCCCGTGGCCCATTCTGGCGTGAATAGATTCAGTGGATGCAGCACATTGCGATTTCTCACTGTCCCCGCAGAATCCAGACCACGGGCCAAATACTCTGATCTGTGTTCTTTCAGCATGGATGGATCATTGCGAATGAATGACGCCAGTTCCAAGTAGCGGTCCTTCGACAGACTGTGAAGAATATTAGATTTGTGGTCCTCTTCCATGAGCCACGGGAACATCTTCATCAATTTTGACACATTCCCGGCTCCACCTCTTCCACCACCACCGCCACGTCCATAATCATTATTGTTGTTGTCCGTGAAAAGTTTGTTGCGAGATTGAATACCAAGGCGGTTGTTGTAATGCTCCTCACACATATCAATCAGTCTGGAGATACTGTGACCCATTGAGAAGATTGGATCCATGATAAGAAAGAACACAATACAACCAGCATCCTCTGGTTCAGCATCTGGAATGTCACGTCCATCTTCATCGTACATGGGAACTTCATCACCATTTTCGTCCAGTCGTGGGCGACTCATGTGTGTCACGATGATCTGTACCTTGTCCATGACATATCTCCCATCCTCTCCGTCCATGTGTTCGTCGAGCAAAGCGCGAATGGCAATGTCGGCTTCATCATCTGGGTCAAGACCTTCTTCTTCTGCCTCATCGTCTCCGTAACGGTTACCTCCGCCACCACGGCGTCCTCCACCGCCACCATAGGCATTGCCCCCGCGTGCATCCACATCATATCCGTCATTGACTTCATTCTGAAGGGCATCCATGCGACCAGCATTGCCCTCTCTTCCCGGGATCTCCGCGTCATAGGCCCCAGAGACAATGCCGTGAGCAAACTCTGCAAAACGACGATCAAAATACAATTCATCACGGATCCCCTTTCCGGGGACATCAGTGCACAAGAGCTTCTTATCTGTTTTCTTCTCTCTATTCTCTAGACGCCGGATGTAAGCCATCTGCGTTTGTCTCAGCAACTCTGAACCAGCTTTCCCAGCAAAATGCGGTGTTCCCGATCCCGGAATTTCAAGAGCCTGCGTTATCGTTTGAAAGGCAGTCTTGAAGTGCTCAGTGTACATGTACTGATCATTGAACTGACTCCACCCAATGGATCCTTTGCGGTATGGGCCCGGCTGGATCCCCGGTTGCTCAACGGGACACGGGATGGCGATCACACCCATAGCGTTGTCTACCATGCCATGGGTCTCAGGTCTGAATGGGTGGTAGGGCGGTTCCTTGAAAAAGGCTGGTTGATGGAAACTGTCATTGGAGTAGGCGTTTTTCATGACGGTGTCTCGGTCGCGGTATTCTCAAAAAATTGTGTCACCGGATCGGGTTTGATCCGTGTTTTTCAAAAGTATGGGATGGCGTGGTGCCCCTTGACCAAAGAAAAAAAATAAATTCAAGATCGGGTTTTTTTATTTTTTCCCGCCTTTTGCAGCATCCATCTGCTTTCTCCACTCTGGGTTCCATTCATCTAGGCGCTTGCGTTTGTCAGCCATAGTGAGCTCATTCTGCACACTGTTCCAAAATTCAAGTGATTCTGAATCTCGTCTGAAGTTTGCATCCACTACTTTTACTTGTACAAATTTCATAATCTCTAGATCATCTAGCGTTACCACTCAGGAACCCCCGAGACTCATGATTGACTCCTTGCGTGAATTGTGTTTCCGGTTTGATTCCTGCCAGAGCAATTTACACACATGCACACACGCACATACCAGAGTTATATCACATCAAATGCTCTCCAGTGACTCTGACAACCAAACACAGGATCGACGATTCACACTTGCCCAAGGGGTGGTACTCTTTGGATCCGAATTCCTGTGTTCAGCGCTGTGGCCACTCTGTTTTCTCCCATACACAATAGTCGACGCAGACTATGCTTTTATCATCGGTGGTATGTTGTGGCTGGCATGTGCTCTTGGTATTCATACACTTGCTGATACTATTGAGGACCGCAACTGCTGCCCAGTGATAGTTGCAGGGCGCCCCGTTGGTGACATCATCTTTGGCACAGAGTTTGATGCAGACAAACAACGTTACATTCCAGCGGAGTCTCGTCCAGTAGCTGTGGGACGACTGGCAGCACAATGGACTGGTGCACTGTTGGGGTACGGGTTGATTATGCGTACGTTTCCCTTTATTGAAGCAGAACTCTTCTCCATCTGGTCCACATGGGAAACCTTTCACCAATACTCATACTGGGCACAAGGCTTTTTGCAGTTGTTTCTGCAGTGTTTCATCACGTTCTGTCAACTCATGCAAGCGTACAATGACCCCAAAATCATTGGAGGTCCCTTCAAGTCATTTGTTCAATCAGGACTACCCTTTACAATTTTCATCTTCCCGACCATGGGCCTGTCTTGGTCACTGGTGTCGTACATGTGGCTCCAACACGCCTACAAATTCCCGTCCGTTGGGGTGATTGTTGTCAGTAATGCGTGTCTAGCACTGCAAGGGGTGCTGGGACGCCTGTGTTATGAGATGTTCACAGTGCGCTCTGCTAGGAATGAAGCAAAGAAGAATAAAGTAAAAAACACATGAAAAAAAATACATTGTGTTTTATTCCCGCGTGTTTTATGTCATCCCCGTCGTCCTTACCACTCGCTTACATGGTTTTCTTGTTTGCTGCAGTACCACTGGCTGACAGCGTTGTGTCATAGATGTTGTTAAACGAAGGCATTTGGAGTTGTGATGGATCAATGCTCTGCGCGGCTTGTTGTTGCTGAGAAAACGAGTGTATCCAAGGCGTTGCTTTTGAAGGGGAAAACTGATTACGAGATGTCGCTGCTGAATTACTGATGTTGGATTGCTCGTAAGCATACTGTTGTGGTGGCGGTTGCTGTTGCTGTGGTGGCAATGATTGTGTTCCTCCTTCATATCCCATGGTACGTTGTTCAAATTCTGGCATTACAGTCATTGGTCCAGCAGTTTGCAAACCGGGCATTGGGCCAATGGTGACCATTCTAATGGTCATAATGAGAGCGTATAGCAACCACAATGACAATACTCCAGAGACAATGGCACTGAACGTTTCCCCAGCAATGACTGTACAAACAAAGAACCCAATTGAACCCGCGAGAGTGAGCAATGACACGGTAATAATCAGACCAGCACGCGCTGCCCAGTACATGCTGTGGTACTTGAATAACCATATCCAAAGGAATCCAATAAACAATTGGAGCCAGTACATGGCAAGACCCACTTGGTATGTACCCTCACCAATGGTGGCAGCTTCATGCCAAAAGACATAGGCAGCTGCTCCAGTCAGTGGGTAGAAAATACCCCAAAATATCCAAAACACCGCTTTGGCAGAACCCGCTGGGAAGAGACGACTCTTGGATACCAAGTATTGGTAGTAACTCTCGTCCGTTGGATCCCACCCCTTGACGGTGAATAGGTACAGCAACGGTGTGCCAATGTAGAGAGGTAGTCCAAGCCAGTCAATTTGAAAAGGTAACCCTGACATACGTGATCACCTTCCAAAAAAGAAACCCTTTACAGTGTCACTGACCACACACGGATAATTTATGTTGTGAATTTACTTTCTTTTCACGGCTTAATTTTTTCTCCATCGATCCACTCCTCTATCTTCCTCTGCTTCTGGTGTTGCTGTGTGACTACGGTCATCTATAAGTTTTTTGTGGTTTTCTTGCATTCGCTGTTCCATCAGTAATTCCAAGTTGCCATGACCTTTGTATTTTGTTGGCTTCTTTGACGATAACGAATCTCGTTGATTGGATCCAGATGACGACATTGCACTCACTTTCCGTCTACGTGTGTACTTATTTTAGAGGAGGAGGCAAGTGAAATCCTTTTTGGTGTTGCTGTTGTACACTGCTCCCCCATAAACACATGGACTTTTTCGAAGACGAGGAGGAGGATGTCGATGATGTACTCCCAAACAATGCTTTGCAAGAGGAAAAGAAAAAGGAAGAACCACTGCACATGAATGCGTACACCTGTAGTGAATTACTGCAAAAGACAAAGAAATCAGAAGAGAAGAGAAAGACTCGCGGCGGCGGAGGCGGCGGCCATCATAACAAACTGAAGCCATCGCGTATCTGGTCACCCGATGGGGAGTATGAGATTGTACGCAGTGGTCCGACATTGCTCATGGATCCTGATGAATGCAAGTCTACACTGCAAGAACGGACTATGACACTGTTCAAACACACCAACCCTGAAGTGAAGTTTGGTGAAGACAACAGAACCCCACTATGGAAGGGGGTCTTCAAGATGCACCCTGATCTCGGGTATGAAGAGGATCAATACTACAATCCCAAACAGGAGCACTTGCGGATCATGTACACCAATGCGGAGCGTGTCAAGAAGAACAAACCCGTGAATAATTTGATCACGCGCCGAGATGGAGGAGAACCACTGCCTTATTGGGTAGATGACTGGCAGCATGTTAAGAATAATGAACAGCAGCATAAGCAAAACAGCAAGAAGAGAAAAGCCCAAAGAGAAGCAGCAGAGGCAGCAGAAGCAGTGTCGGGCCCATCGTCAGAGGCCATCAAGAAAGCAGTGTCATTCAGAAAGCCGGTAGTTCAGCCAGCTCCAAAGAGAGCCTCTAGGAAAGATGCGTCACAGACAATGCCCACAGTGATACCAACGGATGACAGATACATCTTTCCACTGTCTGGATGGATGAAGTCAAAGACATCCACAAAGGGTGCACCAAAGTTGGCAGTTGATCACAGTTCTATGCTCAAACAGAGTCCTGCCATTGTGTTGTCAAAGAACATCCGTGTATTGGCAAAGGAAATTGGTAAATCACCAGATACGGCTACACTCCCCGCTCCCGGTGCACAGTCCAAAGAAGAGGAAGAAGAAGAAGAGGTCGAAGCATCGCCATTACCACAGAAGACCAAGGCAACGACGCAACCCAAGAAACAACAACGGGATAAGAAGAGAGCACGACCAGACGAAGACCATGGAGATGTGGCACCTGCGAGTAAACCCAATGCCACCGTCACCGCTGCCAATGACACATTGCTGAAGATGAAACTTGCCAAGAGCCAGTACAATAGTGCACAGTACGAGGCATACACAAATGGGGACACGGGAGAAGTACACCCGGCATACGCGATGTATCTCTCTGGGAAAACTCCTGTCGATCCCGCAGAGCTGCTGTCAGATTTCATTCGTTACATGGAGGAGAGACACATGTTGTAATAAAGTCCACGCGTGTGCTCACTCACTTCTTGCGCTTTATTTTCTTTTTGTTCATACTGTTGTGATCCTCGTCATCGTCGACGGCGTTCTTCATGCGCTGTGTCTTTTCGCCCTTTGCCTTAACGTTGTGTTTCTCACAAAACTCCCTGAACCACATATTGACCATATACTCAGCAAACCGCTCTAAATCCGGCAAATACCAGTATCGCATCTTCTGGTGCTTTGAGAAGCATTGCGATAGGTTTGAATCATCAAAATGAAACACCTTTCCATTCTCACAGTTCAGCGTTGCATACATGTCAAAGGAGTGCGACATGGTGTCACGGTCCAATCCCCTGAGTTCTGCAAACACTTGCCAATCCTTGTTAAGTCGCGGCGGGAGTTCCTTGATCTTTTTCTTCTTGCGCTCTCTCATGAATTTAAGGAATTGTTTGTCATGCGCAACAGCACCAGTATGATGCGCAAGTGCATACTTTAGATCATACATGCCGTAACACAGAGCACACGCCTTGCAAATGTGTCTTCGTGGTGATAGACGTGAATGGACCAAGTGGGATCCCATGGAGAACTTGTGGCAAGAGAAACAAAGGAACTTTGATTTTTCGGTACCGGGTACTTCGCTGTACCTTGACACGAGGTCCAAGAACTTCCTCAAAGGGTTTCTCGTTTCACTCTCCATTACGTCAATGTCGTATGTGTCTTTGATACGGCGTTTTAAGTCAAAAAGTTTCCTCCATTCCAATCCGGTCTGCTGGGCTTTGATCTTGGCATCACCCCGAATACCAACAATGTGGCCAGTGGGGGAGTGATTGACGGCAAAACGCTGTCGCAATCGTGGTGATGTTGCAGAGAGTAGTCTGATTAGTGTTAGTGTGTCCAGATATGGCACCAGTATGCTCATGACCGGACCACTGCTGAAGACTTCGGTTATCCACGGTTTATTGTCACTCATTACACACTTTGAGCCTTTTCGACTCTGATTCTTTTGCGCTCCTGCTGCTGTTCATACTACTATTATTTGCAGCAGCATCAGCAGCAGCAATACAATCATTGAGGTGCGCTTCAATACGTCCAATAACGCGACTGACTTCCTCTTTGATAATGGATCGTTGCCAAATGTACACAGTGTTGTCGTTTTTCGTGAATATGTGACTTTTGCAGTCTCCATACAGACTTGGCTGCTTAAACTGTGTCATTCGTGAATCCACTGGGTCGTGTCGCTCTTTCACAGCATACGTGCCCACTGTTTCAGGTATGTCACCCACAATGTTGTGATATGTAACAACGGTGATGCCATTCTCGTTCAATCGGTCCAGTATTATACTCGTGACCACCTTGATCATACCACTGACACTACATGGCAATTCCTTGTAACGTTCATATTGTCGCAAATAACAATGCGTACACTTGGCCACTGGTGACAGGCGTTGTGATAACATCATATTTAAACTTCGCGTCTTGTGGCACGTGAAGCAATGAAATCGGCCACCCTTTCGCCATACAGGTATGGCAGTGGCTCGGGCGGTCAAATCCAGAAATGATCGCAGTGCACTCCGCTTGTTGTTGTCTGCATACTGCACCATGAAATCCCGCTTCAATCGTGTGGGAAAATCAAATAGATTCCTCCACTCAACGCCACGCTTCACTGCGCTACGTTTATCGCTGGTTGTTATTGTGGGATCGCTGTCCAAGTAACGAGCCGCAGCATGACTGGCAGCAAACCGTGCACGAAGTGGATGGCATACCGCTGAGAGGAGCCGGATCAGGGTGAGTGTGTCCAGCATTGGAACCAGAGTGGACATGATAGTCGCGTCTTGCATAGTGGTCAGCCAAGTGGTTGTACTCACATAGGGAGTTTCCATTTGTCGTTGAAAAAATGTTGTGTGGGCGTTCTCACTCTCGCACAAATAACGACAAAACAATTGATCTTTATATTTCTTGAGTGCCTGTGCAATTGGCATAAAGATAAGGTAGTCTTCACTCATGCGTTTCAGTAAAGCCTTGTCCTCACCGTCCCACACGACAACTACTCGAAGTTTGTCCGTGGAAAAGTGTCCCCAAGGTGAAGCCAAGAACACTTTGCAGTCTTGATACTTTGCATAATACTCCAGTGCGTCAAGCAATGCAACACGGTTATTGTGGTTTGTTTTTAGGTGTTTCACAAGACACGTGGTTGGGTCCAACTGAAAATACAATGCGTCTTGCCGCAAAGTCGGTGGCGCAGTCTTTTCAAAGGTGAGCAGAACATGACCTTCTCCCTGCAAAGCTGTTCTGGTCAGTGCGGTGCGGAGGATCTTTGTTATTTCGGTGGTGAGTTTGTCAAATGCATCGGCTTTGTTTTCACGCCCCTCTTCCATGGTCACTCTGCGCAGGAAAGCACCAAAGGTCTCATAAGTGCGTTGTTCGACATGTAAGTCAGCGTCCCACTCATCGTCAGCATCGCCATCTTTGCAAAGACGAACTTCCGGTGGAACCACGGGACGCCACGATTCATCATTGTCACCGTCATCAATAACCGACCTCACTCTCTTCTTCGCCTTCTTGGTCTTGCCATGGGCGCTCTTCTTCGTGATCGTAACCCCCGTGTCTGCCATTTTGATTCGAGCCCCACTTTACTCTTTGACTTGTTGTGAGTGGACGGACAGACCCCGATGCGAGGACATTCAAAAAATCCGGATCGGATTTTTTTTTATTTTTTTTCCCTCCACGATCACTTCACGCACTCCCTCAACTTCAACGCCAGCGTGGCAACAAAGAACGCAATCCCTAATGCAATGTACTGCTGTGATATGGCAACAGTCAACGCGAGCATGATGACAATCAACCACAGCACAAAAATAAACAGGTCCACTCCATCCATTCGGTTCTTTCCTCTCTTGAAAAAAAATACTCCTTTATTCTGTGTTTTTATTGCTGCCTTCTCCATTGTCGTCCTCCATGAATGCGGTCAACGAAATCTTGACTCTCTGCAGGGGTCGGCGGTTCCCATCCGCAGCATCAACGTCAACTCCGTGCTTCTTCTGCAGTGTTCTGCGATCAGAATAATACCCTGTGACGATACTCTGCTCAATTTCACTCAGTTCCTTCTCTGAGCGCTTCAGAGCAGTCTCATAACGACCCTTGAGATCCGTGAAGGACATGTGTTTCTCCTTCCAGTGCTTGAAATCTTCTTTGAAATCCTTGTACACTTGTTCGACCTGCTCCTTGACAATGTTCTCGATCTCATCTCTGAACCATAGACACTTTTGACCTTCCCAGTCCCATGCCTTTAATCCATTGTACACGTAGGGTTCATAGAGAGCACGCTTCTTTTTCTGTTCTTCATTGTCATAAAACGAAGTGTGGCTGCCCTTGCGACTAATGTATTCATAACGCGCCTTCCACATACGATAGGCATGCGTGAATACAAACCCTTTGTCACTCTCGCTACATAACACCGTTTTGAGATCACTGGGGAATATCTCCTCAGCATAGGCGGCGAAACATGTCAAGTGCGCACAGTCAACGCCTACGCTACTCAAGAGCAATATCTTGTCGCGATCTGGTGAGGCCTCCAATGCAGTCTTGAAACAGTCCGAGCAAATCTTCGCTCCGCCAACAAGAGCCGTGTTAATGTAAAGCTCTTCCCACTTGTTGATGGGACCCTTCTTGCCACACCCGCCAACGCACGGTTCAAAGTTCCTGTCGCTGTATGGTCCAAAAGACGCTGACGCTGGAGCAGATGGCTGCCCGCGTTCATTGTTCAGCGGGTCAAGCTTGCGCAGTGTGGCCATGATATCCCCTGGGATGCCGTTGTTGTCGTCGTTGTTGTTGTTATCATTCATTGTCGCACGTGACACTTTTGTTTTGATTTTTTTTGTGAGAAATTTTCGGATCGGGTTTTTTTCAAAAAAAAAAAAAATAAATCCCTCTCCCCTTCTCCAACCTACCCACCCTCATGCATCACTTTGGCGCCAATCCCAGACCTGTGACGTCTGTTTTTCCTCGCGGCGAACTTTTTTTCCTCGCGACGAGATTTTTTTGGCGCCAATCATAGACCAATGACGTCTGATTTTGGTACCATTTTTGGATTTTGGTACCATTTTTGAGCGGGAGTGGTTTCCCGCCATTTTAAACCCGTGACGGTTCAGGTCAGGTGTCAGGGGTCTGAGATGGGAAAAAGACCGAAACCAGCCGATCCACTTTTTTTGAAAAAATGAAAGGGGCAATGAAAAAACCCAGAATCGACGACAACGTCGATGATGATGCCAATGAACAACCAAGTCAAGAGGCGCTCCAAGCATTCCTTCGCTGTCGCAACGTGGATCTCATAGACGAAGCACGTGGTCATCTAGACCGAGCAGCTGACTTGGGAAACACGACGGCCATGTACATAAAGAGTGGCTACCAACGGATGCCCGATTTTGGCTATTTTCCTGATTTTATCAAGGATCCTTATGGTACCAAGCGCGATCATTCAGTCGCATTTGTGGGCAGTTTAATGAGCAATGATCTACTCGAGAGAGCGGCATCACTTGGTCATCCATTGGCGTTGGTGGATTTATACGAGAAGCCAATGTTCAGGAGCAGTCACAATATGGATTTGGAAAAGCGTGTACTGGCATGCACTGATCCCAAGGTAGCGTTAGCATATCAATCTGTCATGTATCACTGGTCCACGATAAAGGATGATACCAAACTGGAAGAATTAGTACGTCTTGTCATTGACTCGCGATTGAATGAATTCTCGTGGTGTCCTGTATTTTGGTCTTACCATTACACATTTGAAAAACACCATGTACTGCAAAGCTATGGTGGTATGCGGTGTCTGATGCAACTGGTAAATCGGCCGAAAAACGCGCTACTGAAGCTTAACAAAACACTGAGATGGTTTGTTTACAGAAGCCTTTTCTATCAAACAGGGGACTATTACATCGGTGGATCGGATACTCCCAGAAATTATATCGGTTTCAATCGCCATGACCATACACGAGACATTCTCCATTTCGTCAAATGTCTGAACCTGTACACCACGGATAATTTGATAGGATGCCTGAGTAAGGACGTAATGTCGATCATTCTACAGAAACTGTGGGACTCCCGTAATGACGAGTGCTGGGCCATCCGTAATTGCAAGATGTGTATCATAATGGAGAGTTGCATTACCATTACGTCTCCTGGTACCTACTGCATGGAGACATACTTCCCCGGTGCAGGTGCGGTATGTAGCAAACTTTCACAAACCCCAAATCTAGATGGATCTCATCGAGCACACCGACAGCAATCAGGATGGAACGCATTCTTTGCCCACCACTGGCCCAGAGGAATGCGGGATCTGCAAGAAAGAACTCCAGAATGACATCTTGGGCAGTGAAGTGGAACCCATGGCTGTTCAATGCTCCCCGGGTCTACCGCATCTCTTTCATCGTCGCTGCATTGAAACGTGGTGGTATCGTTTGAACGAGCACAAATGTCCCACTTGCGGCAAGGATCCCCTAGAAGTGCTGGACAAACAACGTCAAATCAAGCGCGTTCTCAACATTATGCACAGTCAAGACACCGCACTCAACCCGTCACGCGTTCAGAGAGCATTTAGACAACGCGTGTATCTCCCAATGAAATCTCAATTCGTGAACGGAAATATATTCACTCGCGCAATCATGGTCATTGCCATTCTCAGTGTAGTGATGACGGTGCTGAGAGTGCTGATCCACTGGACTATGCCCAGACGTAAGCCACTTTCCCTCAATGTGTTATCTGTGGTGGACCCACTTGGAGACACGACATTGCTAGAGGGAAGCGAATCAAATCTCTGAGTACAAAGTCAACGCGCGCACGCACACACACACACACAATGCTATCCTTCTCGAAACGACCACGCATCAACGGAGCAGATGAGAGCGAAGAGAGACGCATTCAACTATCCGCTGAGAAAATCATGGACGCAAGAAAGGATGTCATGGCTAGCAAACCACGACCCCATATCTGTTCTCCTCAGTATTGTAATCCAGTGTGTGAATTGGATCTGGTGGAAGCTAAGATATTGCCCAGAAGTTCTCCCATCTACCACCCTGCAGTGTATGTCTGTGTATTCAAACAGATGCACGTCTGTACTTCTGATCGATGCATGGAGTACGTGGGCACAGTGAATGGAACGTGTCCCGTCACTGGTATTTATCATGGACACACAGAGGGGGAAAAGGCATGGGTTATGCCAGAGAAACGCACAGCTCACTTTAAACGCAACGGAGTCAAGGCACTCCAAGGACTCACTGCTACTGGGATATCCGCAGATGCCAGCAGAGAGCAACAATTGCAGTATCGGCAAACCATTGAACGCATTGAGACAGGACACGATGGCGACGATGATACACACCCGAATATATTCAACATTCTAAAGAATACCACAGGAGAGACCAAGAGACCCGCCGCCGCTGATGAAGAAGAACTCCCTCTCGCATTGGTGAAGAAGAAGAAGCCCAAGAAATACAGAAACTATGAAGAGGATGCCCGCAGTATCATCAACAAACTACTCTACTCCAATGAGAGAAAACACATCAACGACGACAAGAGGGACATTTTGATTGGAAAGCGGAACAGTGTCATCAGAAACTACTACGAAGAACGCAAGGGCAAGGAGTTCCCCATACTCGTGGATGTACTGGGTATCAAGGCATCCTTTGATATGGAACCTCCACACATGAAGATCCTCAAGGAAGCCCCTGAACGCATTGCATACTATGTGTCCGTGATCATGCAAACGTGGAACATTGTTCTGGACTCACCTTGGGCCAAGAGTAATCCCGGAGTGCGATTTGAACCGCATGTATTAGGAGTGTTGTACACAATGCGCAAAGGGCTCATCATCGACAACGCGGAATACATCCCAGCGGACAAGTATCTACTTAATTTGCCAGTGCGTATTGACTTGCCACTCTTTGATACAGCATACACCAGCAAGTCAATCACGAATTACATGAAGAATTTGAAAAATGCCTACAAGTCAGCCATTGAAGCAGGATGGACGCGAGAGAAATTACAGCTGAAATTTTTAAATGATGGACTATGAAACATTTCAGTGCGCACGGAGACTGCCCTTTGTGTGTATCCACAGAAGAAAGCAAAAGCGCGTGTGTGTATGTATTTCTCTACCAGTGCGTGTGTGTGAGCGGGTGAGTGAGTGACTGAGAAAATGTTATCCATGAAAACAAGCGATGGGGAGAGGGAGCGTATTGTGCGTTTATCCAGTGACCAACTGCTGAATCTACCAGCATCTGCATTTGAGAAACAAGAGAAACGACCTAGGAAGATGCCCAACAGGAAGCCCAAAAAACGTATCTGTGACATTGACCCACCAGGTCCGGGGCCTTGGTCGGTATTTATGCTGGTAAACGTTACTGCGGATGAAGACACGAAAAAACAAACAGAAGTCCGCTTGGACACGTACCCTGAACTAGTGAAGGCCATTAAAAACCGTGAAGATCAAGGAGACTGGGTCATTGTCATGCAAATTGGAGCGTTCTATGATTTCAGAATTGCTTGCTTGGTGTTATCAGAGTGGTCGGACAGTACGCGTGGACCGGGACCACGGATTGCACAGGGATTATGTATCTGGGAACGCTACAAACAATACAATGTGAACTTGTACTTGCTCGGCCAATCAAAGAAAGAGGTACAGGAAATATACAAAAAACACCGACAGGAAGCCGCTGCGAATGAACACGTTGTCTTTGAAGCACTAAACTTGGGAGGAGGAGCAAGACCCGGGTCCGTGGTGGTGAGAGATATTCTAAAGGTCACCAGTGGTACTGGGTTTGCAGTGGCCCCGCCACCACCACCACCGACAGCAGAGTACAACATTGAAATGAACGGGAAAAGAAGAAAGAAAAACGAAAAATAAAAAAAGTGCGCGTGGTTTAATTGTCCTTGTCGTTATCGTCCTCATCGTCGTCGTCACCGTATGATCCTGAATCATCGCCCAATTTCCCTTCCTCTCTCATGCGTATCTTTAGATAGAGTATTGACACTAGCAATACCGTTGCCGCAGTCATCCATGATGAAATCGTGGACACCCATGACACTCTCATGGATACGATACGCGTCTCTGCCAGTAACAATGGACACGCAAATGCACTGAATACCAGCACACCAAAGACGTACCACCCAAAGTCGTACCAGTTGTCCTCTGTTGTAGATTGCAGGAATGATGGAGTGTCGTCCGCCACTCTTTCCGCAAGACCACCCACAAACAAAATCAATACAGCGGCCAGATTGAGACCCAGTGACATCATTGGCCAACCCGTTTCACCCATAAAACACGCCACAAGACTCAGGAAGAGACCAGTGCCCAGTGTGAACGCAAGAGCGACAATGACAACGACTCCACCCGGAAAGACCATATTTGATTCGCACGCCAAAGGAAATATCGAGAGATGGAGCAAACGTTTGAAGAGCGTGCCACAAAGGTTGACGCGGAGTATTATTACGTTGGGATATCTGCAGAGGAGATACTCTTAGAACCAAGGAGTAAAGACCGCACTCGATTAGTCATAAATGTACCCGAAGCAAAGTACGTGTGGCTAGCGTCCAATAGACTCTTGATTGGCGGAGATGTATTTGCATGGAATATCGATTTCTCTCGCGTTGGTGATCCTGAAGCGATGTTCCGCGACTTCAACACGGTACTCTGTCGTTGGTCTCCATCTGTGAAAGACAGGATAAAGACCCACTGCACAAAAATAGAGGCATTGGATCGTGCCTTTTCACAAATTGAGGGAGAGAACGAAACACCCAACAAGACAGAGGATAACGAGAACGAGAAGAAGAAAAAGACGACAAACTTCACTGCCAATGACGTCACGAGAATCGATGCTAGCAAATACGAGATCCAGTATTCCCCCGGTGGAATACAGTTAATCTGGGACCAGTCTCGAGGAAGCAAATCAGAAAACAGCGTCGAAGATGATATCATATTGATCAACATCAGTCACTGTGCCGTTATCACGCTGAATGACAATGTATTGTCATTTGTCTTTGCCCGTGCAGACCTCAAGACCATCATGATAGATATCCCAGAGGGTGCCCATAGTACAATGAATGCCGTGCGTCAATGGTTGACACTTGGTAATCAGAGAGCGATACGAATAATGATGGAACAAAAACACTCCCTTGGTTGTAATTACTGACCGTTTCAAACATAAAAAATAATAAAAAATCTGTTGGACAAGAGTAAAACCACAGAAATGAGTGCAAGGTTAATTAACGCGTACAATACCGACTTGATGTCAGATGCGAATGTGCGCCTTCTCGTGAAATCGGTCGCACAAGATCCACAGAACGAGACAGTGGACGTGAAGAAGACGGGTATCTACGTCAAACGAGCAGCGAACGAGATCTGGGATGGGGGAAAAGCAAGACGCCGAATCATCGGATGGCTTAACGATTTATTTTTCACTTCAAAGGAACAGGAGATACCAAGCTGTTGGTGGTGGGAAATGCACACCCGTATTCAGAAATTATTATTGGTTGCCATGGTATTGGAAGGTGAAAATTTGCGTTCATTCGGTGCGGTACCAGAAACTACCGATATTCCGCAATGTCTTATCGGACTTCAACTTGAATTGGAAAGACAGAGGGAGGCACATTTCTCACTGTTGAAAACCGCATTCCAAAAAGACGTACAAACCTTGCAAAAGGACGCCGGATTTGGCGCAGAATACATAGATTTGTACATCAGTCCAAACGCAGCAGAAAAAAAATAAAAACCCCCCGATCCGGATTTGACTTTTAACTTGAGCACAGGGGTAACACGATGAAGCGAGATAAACAAGATGATGCTGATGTTGCCATCGCAAACACAGACACGCTGCACAAACGCATTCGACAACTGGAAAACAATGTGGGATTTTTGATAGACATACTTGAAGAGCAACTAGACGTTGTGATTTGGAAATGTCCCAAGTGCCCTCAGATGATAAACTTTAACAAGTCCCGTTCATTTCTGTCATGCAGAGGGAAAGACTGTGGCAAGATGCTTGTATGTGATGATTGTCAGAACTGTGAAGACAATGAAGAAGAGCAATGCAAGGATTGTGATCTGTGTTTTTGTTCCAGAAAATGCATTGACGCGCATCAATGTGCAAACAGAAAATAAAAAAAATCCCGATCCCGAAAATTATTTTCCGCCCAGAAAAATCATGGATGAACAGGGGTTCTGTTATTATGAGTTAACCTTGCGCGGTTACGAGGACACTCTCTGGTTGCGTGTTCACGGTGTAGATAGAGACGAGTACGGGCTCAATCTGGCTTGTTTGTTTTTTATGATTCAGAAATACGATGACGCACTCTCTGAGCAAGAGCCCTTCTTCATTGGTCGGAAACCACGTTGGCAGGTCATCCTGTCGCTGGAGCAAGAGGAGGACTTCAAGACATTTCGCAAGGCTTTGTTTGACGCCCACCCAGAACTGGATGGGATTTACTACTCTTCGGATGGATTCATGCCGCCGCTTGAGCTGGAGAAGATCTATGCATTCTTTTCTGGTAATCAGTTTGAACATCTCACTGGACAAGATATGCTCATACAAGTGCAACGCTTCAAGGAGGCCTGTCAAGAGTTACTGGTGAAAATGGATCGCTTTGGTGGAGCGGCGATCATTGACATGGACACACCCAGAACGAGAGCAAAGTGTGACGAGTGTCTACTGAATCACGTCCAAGGATGTGATTGTTATCTAGGTAATCCCGCTGATCAAGAGCAACAACAGCGATATCTCTACAGCTCTGGTATGCCATCGGAAGAAGTGACGACTGCACTGAAACAGGCAGAGATTGCACAGAGAACACGACCAGTGCGCGCTGTAGATGATGAAGGCGTCGATCAATCCCCACTACTTCCACCGGCACAGTTATCATTGCCCAGTTATGATCCTGATGTATGTGGATGGAAACAAGCACAGCAACAGCGGCAGAGGCATCGCTCTCCATCACTGTCATTACCGATACCCACTCCCCCTTCCTCTCCAGAAGATTTAGAGGAGATGGAGCGAAAGACATCTAGTGGAATGGTCCTCAGGGCCCGAAGGAAGAAGTCTATCAAGTTCCCAGTGTCCCCGCTGTCCCTAGATGATGATGGCGAAGATTCTGCTGCTGTTGCTGCCGAGAGAAAACAGAAGCGACCAAAGAAGGGCATTGCCAAGGACAAAGACGAGTACGATGCGGACGAAATTGATCCCATTGTACAAAGTGACGACGACGACGACGCTGATGTTTATGATTATGAGATGATCAACGATGACGACGATGATGATGACCGCCGTCGCCGTGACATACGCCACAACAAAAGAGCAACTCGCACAGAAACGATGACCATTTCACAAATTGGCAGAGCCACTGAGATCAATATCAAGTACATTGACTGCCTGATGCGCACTGGTACTTACTTGAGAGATCGCTTAAATTACGTGAGAGACCAAGACCCTAAACTGGGAGAAGAAATCCAACGTATCGACCATGCACTCATTGATGCCACGCGTGCTCTAGGAGATCTGTGTCCAGTGACACAAACAGGGCCGACACAAAAGGCAGTGCCACCAACCGTACCAGAGGCAGATGGATCAGAGATTAGATTCACCAATGTTGCACGGGACCTAGGGATTTACTGGAGCAACGTGGATCAAGACATGAAGAATCGTATCTATGATCGCGCTTGTAAATTACACAAGGAACACTATGGTGTCTGGCCAAAGCGTGTCAATATGTGGACTAGCGCAGGATTCAAACCTGTGTACTACTACAACAAGGACACCTATGAGAATACCATGAAAGCCGCACTGCTGGAGTATCTCCGTGGTGACATTCATCGCCAAAACCTAGAGTAAATGAGAGAGAGAGAGAGAGAGATATAGAAAATAAATTAAACAAAATCACGGTGCTTGTCGTTTATTTGAATTGGACCCATAGCGTTGGTGCAACACATTTGCATGTGTATATTTGTCATCGAATGGGCCTTGTTTTTCAATGACAGAGTCCATGTAGTCGTTACACATCTCAACAAGCAGTGCAATACTAGAGCGTTTGTCAAACTCTGCCGCTTCTGGATCCTTTTCAAGAGCAATCACTTCTTTTTCCAGTTTCGCGATGTGGTCCCAGTCTGATTGCATGCTCCTAGGTCTGATCATTCCCCCTGTATTTCGTGGAGCATCTCTCTCCTCTCTTCCTCGTTGCTGTTGCTGTGGCGGTGGCGGTGGTGGCTGTTGTTGTCGTGCATGTACACCTCTCTCCTCACTTGGGTACTGTTGTTGTGCCTGTATCACTCTCCCGTCATTGGGCTGCTGTTGCGTAGCACCCACCAATGCAACATTCACCACATCTGCCATCCCAAAGGCACTTTCAAATATTCGCATGGCCCACTCCCTTGATGCTGTGGTCACTGCCTCCTGTTCTTTGCCGCTCCCGAGACTGTACTTGATGACCACGCGATACATTATCTCATCCATGTCCAGATAAGTTTCCCCCAAAATCAAAAGGGGTTCATTCAAAGGGTCAAATCATCTGCAATGAGTCAGGTTACGTCTCTGCCCAGCGACAAATGGATCCCCATCAAGAACCGACGTGATTTTCCCGATCTGGATTTTGAGTATGTCCCGCAAGTTTTCAGTGCAAAGCGCTGTTCAAAGCTGAGGAACCACCTCGAACACCAACAATACACCGACATCATTATGGCTAACCGCGCACAGACCACAGAACTGGCCACAGCACAGTATGCTTGGTTTTCAGACAATGGGTCATGGAAGTATGTCTCTAGAAAGAATCAACGCAACTTCTTCACTCCGCTGGCATGGCCTGAGTGGCTAAGGAGTGCCGCGCTGACCATTGCTAAGCGCGTAGAGTGTTTCAATGGAAGACAGGCATGGAATGCCTGTTTGGTGAGTTATGAATCACAGGGTGGTCACTTGGCACGACACAGAGATCCATGGAACACTCAGATTGGGCACATTGTGTATGCTTTTATTGATGCTACTGCGAGAGGAGACGAAGAAGAAGATGGAGTGGTCACACTCCGTGCAGAGCCAGAAGACAAGAGAAACACCACGAGCAGACGTTTCACATTGAATTGCCTGGATGGAAGTGTCGTTGTGCTCAAGAATCAAGCCTCTTGGATAGAATGGGATTACTACTTTCAACATGTGCGCCCAGATGAGAAATACTACTGTCTCTCGTTTAGATTGGTGGATCCATTGCGTGTTTCTGCACAAAACAGTGCGCGACCAGCGTTAATGACAAAGGATGCTCTTAGTCAGCAACGCACTGTCATGCCGTTCTTGAGCAATACCGTAGCAACTACTGCGACGAAGACAATAACCAAGAGAAAACAGACTGATTGCGATGATGATGATGATGACTTCAGTGATTTGCGCATTCCCGCTGTCAAGGAGTACACACCGACGGTGGTGACAAAGAAGGTGAGAAAAAAGAAAAAATAAAAATCCAGATCGGTGGTTTCAAAAAAAAAATTGTGTAAGAGGTGCTTTGTCACGGAAGAAATGTCTTTTCGCGGAGCTGACGAGAACAACAACAACGACAACGACAACGGTGCTGTTACTACTGCTGTCGTTGATGGTGTCATAAAAACCCCAGAACATCTGCATGTGAACTATTCAATGACCACTCCACCGGGTGCACCGATAAAGGCCCCAAGACGAGGAGCAGTGAGGATGCTTGTCTTTGCTGACGATGACGCTAATGAATAAGAGAGATATTGTACATTTTGACTGTCTCACACGCACACACGCACACAATAAAGTGTATTTCATTATGACCAACGTTTGCGTGTTTATCTCGTGACACAGATTGCATACCAATGCTGGGAAGAAAAATTTTGAATTTCCCGCCTCCCGCCAAAAAGATTGACCTCGGCACGGGAGTGGGTGATGGCGACCGGCACCATGAAAAAAACAACTTAGCTCCAAATAACTCAGGACAGTGGGTCGATGGGTGGTTTTAGTGGTCCCATGCGTCTATCGGGTCACATGACCGAGATGGGAAAAATGGCGGGAAAAAAAATTTTTTTGCCGGGTGGCGACCGGGGTTCCCGTGGTCAAAATTTTAAAAAGTGGTGGAATCTCACGGAAAACATGAACGGAGTAACTTTGATTTTTGGAGGACGGCAAGACCGAAGACCAGAAACGGACACAACGAGTGGATGGATATCATGGCTCGTTTTCGACAAAGTGGGGTAGATCTTTTTTTCTCACGGATTCTCCCCAAACGCCCCTCGATCACTTGGCCTGTGTTTGTACATCATCAAATGAGCTTTAAAAAAATTTTCATGGCATGTCATATCGAGTTCCACAAAAAAA
>Ga0180438_10001806_pt1 | contig 36912 bp, 29 predicted proteins | sample SS_ome_12_FD_132455 | JGI IMG/M metagenome (GOLD analysis project Ga0180438, IMG submission 132455) | Hypersaline lake sediment archaeal communities from the Salton Sea, California, USA - SS_3_D_2 metaG | ecosystem: Environmental > Aquatic > Non-marine Saline and Alkaline > Hypersaline >... | reverse complement strand
GTATGGTTTATTCAACTTACGATTTTTGAAGCTTTTTTATGTAGAGGGTTTGGAATTTGTTTATTTCAACAAGATATTAGAATCCAGTTTGTTTCAATGGATTTAATATATCTTATAGTATTTTTCATTTCTTTAAAGTTTAAACTTTTACCTGAAATCGCAAAAGAGAGTGTTAAGAGGAGTCAATTAACGTCTAAGTCTTTGATATCCCAAGAGAGCAAATTTATTAGACATGAAACTAATAATGTTATATTAGATGTTCAGGATCTTACAACATACTTCTATACTGAGGAAGGTATGGTACGAGCTGTTGAAGGCGTTTCATTTAAAATATTTAAGGGAGAAACACTCGGTTTAGTCGGTGAAACTGGATGTGGAAAATCAGTAACCGCTTTATCTATTCTTCAACTTGTTCGTCCTCCAGGTAAAATTGAAAATGGAAGAGTGATTTTTAGGGGAGAGGACTTATTAAAGAAGACTAAATCAGAAATGCTCAAATATCGGGGTAAAGATATAACAATGATTTTTCAAGATCCTCTCAATTCTATAAACCCCGTATTTAAAATAGGAGACCAAATTTCAGAGGTATATCTTCTTCATATGGAAGATGAATTACTAGTAGAAGCTTCAAAATCGAATAATAAAAGTGTTTATAGCATAGCACGAGAATGGAGTGAGAAGTTATTAAAGGAGTTAAACATTCCTGCTCCAGAGGCTATATTTGATCGATATCCGCATGAATTAAGTGGTGGGATGCGTCAGAGGGTCCAAATTGCTATGGCTCTTGCTTGTAGTCCTGATTTATTAATAGCTGATGAGCCCACTACTGCTTTGGATGTAACGATACAAAATCAAATCCTTAAATTAATGAAAGATTTAAGACAAAAATTTGATACATCAATACTCTATATCACTCATGATTTAGGTATTATTTCAAGAATGTGTGATCGTGTAGCTGTAATGTATAGTGGATATATCGTGGAATATGGAACAATAAAAAAGTTATTTTCAACGCCATATCACCCATATACTAAAGGATTAATCGCATCTATTCCTATTGTAGGAAAAAAGAGAGAATGGTTAGAGATAATTTTCGGAACAGTTCCCAACTTAATATATCCGCCCTCCGGATGTAGATTTCATCCTAGGTGTGAGTATTGTTTCGAACCGTGCAGACCGAACCGTCCGAAATCAATCGAGGTAGAAAAAGATTATTATGTAGCTTGCCATCTTTATGACCCTCAATATAAGGATCTCGCTGAAGTTGCAATCCAAAAAGTTGAAAGTAAAAATAAAGAAAATAAAGTCAATCAATAATACAAGAAAAATAAATGGAAGAGAAATAAATGCTATTTCAGTTAAATTTGCCACCATTGGATATACTATTTAGTCTTATTATAAATATGATTATATCGCTGCTTTTGTTAATATTGGGTATGAAAATTTCAAAATTAATTGTAGAAGAGAAAAAATGGGATGATTATCCGTTAAATACTTTTATAGTAATATTTCCTTGGTTTATTATTGATAATTTTTTTAGTATAATTTTAATTCTTTTTCAATTTGATTTTTATTTGGTACAACTGATTAAAATCGTACCATTTTTACTAATTAGCACATATTTAGCCACTAATATTTATAAATTGAATTATAAGAATGCTTTTCTATTTATTTTAGTTGTTCAAATATCTATATCTGTAATTCAAGTATTAATCCACATCATTTGGGAAGAATTTCCAGCATTTATGGCTTCATTAAGGGGAATTGATTATGCAATGAATTCATCCATCATTATGTACTTTATAAGTTTTGTTGTTATACTAGGATTTTCGGTGATTTTTGTATATTGGGGTAATAAGGTACAATTAGTAAAACGGAAAAAAATGATTGCAATCTTAAGTTTAGCTCCTAGTTTATATATTTTAACGCTATTACTTGTGAAATTTAAACGAGATTTTTTTGCGAATATTGCTGTTTTTCTAGTTATACCACTTTTAATTGCAGCAGTCATTGCATTAATATTGAAGCAGATAGCTTATAGCAAAATTCCATATCGCGAAATAAGAGGATTGAATATTCTAGAGAAAGGTAAAATATTATTAGATATAAAGGATTTAAAGGTCTATTATCCCCTCTTCGGTGGAATGCTTAAGCGACAAATCGGTGCAGTAAAAGCAGTTGATGGAATATCATTCAATATAAAAACTGGTGAAACTGTTGGATTGGTTGGTGAAAGTGGATGTGGAAAAACTACTGTAGCTAAAGCGATTTTAGGGCTTGTAGGTAAGACTGAAGGGAAGATTTTATATTATAATGACCCCATACCAGAACAATATTCAAAATATTTACGCCAAAAAATACAAATAGTTTTTCAAGATCCGGATGCTTCATTAAATCCACGAATGAAAATCGTAGATATTATCGCAGAACCTCTTAGAAATTTAATGGGCATTACTAAAAAGGATGAAATTAGGAGACGAGTATTGGAATTACTAGACAAAGTATCCTTAAAACCAGAGCATATGGATCGATTTCCTCATGAGTTTTCAGGAGGCCAGAAACAAAGGATTATTATCGCAAGAGCTCTCGCGTGCAATCCAGATTTAATAATCCTTGATGAACCAACATCGGCGCTTGATGTTTCAGTTCAAGCTCAGATATTAAATTTACTTAAACAATTACAAAAAACATATGGGTATGGATTTTTATTTATAACCCATAATCTTTCTGTTGTAAATCATATAGCTGATCGAGTAGCGGTAATGTATCTTGGAAAATTTGTTGAAGTAGGGAAAACTAACCAAATATTTTTAAGTCCTACACATCCATACACAATAGCTCTTTTAGAATCACGATCAGATATCGATCCTGAAAAGCAAGAGATACGTTTTGTACTGAGTGGAGAAGTACCAAGCCCAATAGCACCTCCTCCGGGCTGCACTTTTAATCCACGATGCTCTTCTGATGCACGCACGAAAGAATGTGAGTATGATCTTCCTCATAAGATTAAGATTGAAGAAGACCATTACATTTGGTGTGTTAATCCTCCGGTTGGCTTTACTCCATCCCAAGAGGAATGAAAGAAATAAAGTTTTTGTTTAATTTTTATGAGCGGTATTTTCTACGTTAAATTCGAGCTAAAAATCCAAAAAAATAATACTTAAGCAATCTTTCACAAACTTATACTTTATTAGAAAGGTGAACATAATATAAGAGAAAAAAGTATTTCACATCGAAAGAGACTTCAGGAACCAAGAATTACTCCATTAAATGAGGCAGAATGGAATGAAGAAATGAAATCATTATTAAAACCATTAATGGAAAAAAAAAATGGTGAACTACTTAATATTCATAAAACTTTAATCAGGCATGAGAAACTATACAAAAGATGGGGAGTTTTTGGGAGCCATATCATGGTAAAATCATCACTTCCTGCGAGAGAACGAGAAATTCTTATCCTTCGTATTGGTTGGTTATGCCAATCAGAATATGAATGGGGTCAACATGTAAGGATTGGGAAAAAGCATGGTTTAACTGATGAAGAAATCAAACGAATTATTGATGGCCCTGAATCTGATAAATGGGATCCTTTTGATAAGGTATTACTCAAGGCGGTAGATGAGCTTTATTACGATTCATTTATCAGTGATTTTACTTGGGAAGCTCTCAATAAAAATTATGATATTCATCAACTTTTAGATTTAATATTTACAGTTGGTCAGTATAATTTAGTAAGTATGGCACTCAACTCTTTAGGAGTTCAACTTGAACCAGGTACTAGAGGGTTTCCAAAAGATTAATTAAAGCACTCCTTTCTTTTTTAATTTGTTGAGATCGATTAAATTTAAACATCTAAATATAAAAAAGATGTTGGAAGTATTATCCTATGAACGATTTCCAGCTTTTGCATGATCATATGTAGAATCTGTAACTCCCCTATCTTTTAAAAAACGTTTCATGATTCTGTGGACTTTGCTCTTAGGAAGCGCTTTAACAAATTCAATAAATCTAGGAATTTGAAAATCTGCTAGCTTATCCTTGCAATAATCAAGAAGTTCTTCTGGTTCCATCTTTTCACCCGGCTTTAATACAACAGCAACCATAATTTCATCTTCTGCATAATCTTCTCCAACTTGCGAGGATTTAATACCATAGGCTGCTGATTCTAGTACTTTATCATGTAGATCAATTACGCGTTCAATACTCCAAGGAGCAATATTTTCTCCACGCCGTCGTATAGAATCCTTTTTCCGATCAACAAAAAAGAACCAACCCTCCTTATCTTTTGTTGCAAGATCACCCGTGTGAAACCATAATCGCCCATCAGAGCCTTTTTGGATACGACTTTTTGAAGCTTCTTCATTTTTATAATAAACAACTTTTCTCTCTTCTTTTTCTTCTTCTTTTACTAAAAACACTAATTCTCCAACTTCATCAGGTTCTAAGATTTTTCCGTCATCACTCATAATCTCAGCGGTTACATTGTCCGGAGGTTTCCCCATAGTACCAACAGGAGGATGTTCAGCATCTCTCCCAAAAGTACCGAGAGAAAAGCCTCCCCCATCAACCGCACCATACCCTTCATAAATTTTTAAATCAAACCTTTCTTCAAATTCTCTCACAATTTCTTTAGGGCATGCAGCAGCGTTAACACGCCATACTTTATTGTCCTTATTCTCTGGTCGCTTTGGTTGTTTCAATAAATACTGAGGCATGGAACCTAATAAGTTAAAATTAGTTACTCCATATTTTCTAATTACATCCCAGAATCTAGAAGCTGAAAATCTTTTAGAAAGTATTACTGGAAATTCTGCCATATATCCAGGCATAGTTGTTAATTGAAGGGCATTTCCATGGAAAAGTGGTAAACATGTATAGAATGTATCCCCCATTCTCCCCATACCATGAGCTATAAGTGCTGAATAAGCAAGAGCTCCCCCAGATAAAGTCCTTCCATATAAAAATGTTGTAGCTTTTGGCATACCTGTTGTTCCAGACGTATATATTAGAATAGCCATATCTTTTGGATCTATTTTAACTGTGATATCCTCATCAGGGGCATTCATTACATTTTGGAGTGATATAATTCCATTAGGCAATTTAAAATCTAGTGGTGCTTCATTAGTATCAACAATAACATGTTGTATTTTTGGTAGCTGATCCTTTATCTCTACAAATCTTTCTAATAAACTCCAATGTATCACAAGTGCTTTACTATCACTATGATCGATAATATATTGTAATTCCGCACCCCTCAATCCTGTATTTACCAATACTACATAACACCCAAGCTTAAATGCAGAAAATAATACAAAAATAAATTCGGGACTATTAATTTGAAAGATGGAAATTCCATCACCTCTTTTTAAACCTAGTCTAGATAACCCATTAGCTAATTTATTAGATAGTAAATGTATATCTTTATAAGTATACTTTTCATCAATACCCTTATCAAAATCTCTAATATAGGTTAAGAATACCTTTTGTCCAACTCTTTCGGCCTTCTTCTTAACAACTTCAGCGAAAGTATCCGTCGGTTTAATATCAAGTTGTTTACTAAGCATCTTTAAGAAGCCACCTATTCTATCTTTTGACATATCCCAAACTACACTCCTATTTTAATGTAAGGTTTTAATTAAGTTTTCTTGCAAAAGTTTGAGCATCTTCTAATGCTGCTTTTACATCACGGGGTCTTTTACAATCTCCAATAAGTACAATTTCAGGAGCTACTCCTTTAAATTCATCCCTTAATTTTTTACCATCAGATACGCGGGAACCACAGTAAACTAACGTATCTGCTTCAATAAAATGCTCGTTTTCATCAGCATCGAGATATTTTACTCCATTATCCATTACATCTATTAGTTTTGCTTTAGTATAAATCGGAATTTTATTCTTTTTCAAATATTGAAGTATCCATATCCTTCTTCCTGTGCATGCTAAAATTATCGATGCTACAACTGTATTAGAACCCATCAGTGCTTTTATGTTGTATCCTTCTTCATTTAATGTTAAAACCGTTTCTGCGCCTCCTTTCCAATAGGCATCGAGTCCCCAGACTACAACATTTTTACCCATCGGCTTGCTCTTTAAAATTGCCTCGTCTTGAGTGATAACGTTAGGTTTATCTTTAAACTTAACTGGTAAAGTTGCCTCGGTACCTGTTGCTATTACCAGAATATCAGGTTTTAATTTAATTATTTCATCTTTTGTTAAATCTTTGTTCAAATGGATAGGCACTTTCAATTTCTTCAATTGAATTTCTAAAAAATTAGAAATGTTCATGAACTCTTGTTTTTTATATTCTTTGGCAATAAGAGGCATTAAACCTCCTATTTTATCAGATTTTTCAAATATTTCTACTTCATGCCCTCTTAATTTTGAAACTCTAGCAGCCTCGAGTCCAGCAATCCCTCCTCCTAAAATAATTATCCTCTTTTTTTGTGCTGAAGGGGTAAGTTCTTGATAATTTTGTCCACTATATGCATCATATATACATATAGAACCACAACTTTGTAGACAACCAATACAATACTTAATTTCATCGAATTGATTATTAAAATATTTACTTGGAGTTTCTGGATCACAAATTAGTTGACGCCCCATATAAATAATATCTACTTTTCCTTCTTCTATAAAACGAGCAGCCATTCGTGGATCGTTTATTCCACCTACACCGATTACAGGTATATCTACAGCTTTTTTAATAGCAGCAGCCAAGTTTATAAAACTTCCACGCTCGACATAAGAGGGAATTTCTATCCCGAAAGGAGACCTTAATATTACACCCTGACTTACATCAATACAATCTACTCCATTTTTTTCCAAAATCTTTGCGATTTTTACTGAGTCCTCTATTCTAAGGCCATCATATACTAATTCATCAGCAGAAATTCGAACAAATATAGGAGGTATTTCACCAATACTTTTTCTGATCTTTTGTATAGTTTCAATAATGAATTGACATCGTTTTTCTAGGGAACCACCATAGTTGTCAGTTCTTTTATTATTATAGGGTGTTAGAAAAGCAGAAGGGAGGGTACCATGAGCAGAATGAACTTCAATATAATCAAAACCAGCTTCAATTGCCCTTTTTGCACCTGCTGCATAGAGCTGTTGAATATTTTCTATTTCTTTCACACTCAATTCTTTAATTTCAAGATTTCGTTCTTTTACAGTATTTTCCCACGCAGGAGCTAACTCTTGGAATCCAGACGTAGAATGAAGCAAATCTACTTTTGATGGACCAATTGCAGGAATACCAAAAAAGTTATACAATGCTGCTATAGTAAAGAAGATTAATCCTTGCTTATTTAACTGCATACCAAATGCTACATTATGGTTATGCACTAACTCCGTCATTTTCTTATAAGCAGGAATATTTTCATCTCTTCCAATAACTGCGCTAGTACCTCCTCTCATCCAAGGGTCAACCATCGTAGCTTCATAGGTCATTAATCCTACCCCACCACGAGCCTTTTGCTCGTATGCTCTATAAGTTTTATCAGTAGGTCTTCCTTCCAAATCCGAAGAACTAGTTAGCATAGGAGGAAAACCAAATCGATTCTTTACGTGCATATTCCTAATAGTAATTGGATCAGATATTTTTACCATTTTTTTTATCCCTTATCATCTATATTTATATTATTAATACAAGCTGTTTTATCATAAAAAAAATTAAATTAATGCTTTATTTACTAATTCCATTAGATCAACCATCTTTATATTAGATCCCATAGCTTCTATCGCATCAAATAGATTCCTATAGCAGAAAGGGCAAATACTTACTATATATTCTGCACCTGTCTCCTCAGCTTCTTGAATTCGAGACTTAGCAATTTTTAAAGCTAATTCAGGAAATCCTTTTTTAACACCTCCTCCCGCACCACAACATTTTGCACTTTGTTTAATAGTTTTCATTTCAGATAGATTTGCAATTTTCTTTAGGAGTTCTCGAGGTTCTTCATATAGCCCCATATGACGTCCAGTATGGCATGGGTCGTGATATGTAGTATTTATCCCCAAATTCTTTAACGGGATATTATTTTCTTGTATAAATTTATTTAAAAATTCAACAGTATGTAAAATTTCAATTCCTAAATCTTTAATATAATCCGCATAATCTATTTTTAACGTTCTATAACACCCCGCACAGCTAGTTATTATGATTTTTGCTCCGCTTTTCTTGAATAATTCATAATTTTTAGTAGCAACAAAATTAAAAGCATTTCGATCTCCTGTTCTCATTGCTACACTTCCACAACACACTTCATGTTCACCAAAAACAGAAAAATCTATCCCTAACTTATTAAAAATTTGTGCGGTATTGATAGCGACTGCTTCTATGTCAGGAGTAAGAGCAGAAGTACATCCAACAAAATAAAGAATGTCTGCCTTCTCGGTGCTAGCATCTTTTATCTTGAAATCAAGTTTTTCAATCCATTGTTTTTTAAGTACATTATTTCGCACATAAGGATTGAAAAGCTCAATCATTGCTTTATTCATCGGCACGTGTGCTTCTAAACCACATCCAGCATCTACCAGTTCTGCTCTTAACGCTTCATATAAAGAAGCATTATCCATATCATATGCACATGCTTCTGCACAAGCATTGCAAGTAGGACATTGAAATATGACTTCTGCCATATCTTTACTTAATTCTAATTTTCCTTGCCAAAGTGACCTAATAATTTGCATTTTTCCTCTACTAAAAAAAGGTTCAAAACCGGATGTATGGTCTCTTGCTACACATACACCCCATTTTGGTGGCGAAGCTGTGAAATCAGTTGTTTCTCTACAATCTCCACATGCAATACATTGTAATACATTTGGACCAATTTTAGCTAAATGCTTATATTTTTCTTTTGGTTCAAATTCTGTCATTTTTATTCACCTATTTCTCCTCTTTTACAATATATTTAGAAATATCATCATCATAAGTATACAAATGAAACTTACGTGGGCTTAGGAGAAAATTAGGATCGATTGATTTTTTAACATCCTTAAAAAACTGCGAGAATTCTGGTATGTAAGCACCCGCTTCAACAATTGATTGCGATATAGACTCTCCTAACCAATAATGGGCTGCCCCATATCTTACTTGATGGCGTATCTTTTTATGCCATAAATCCATTGCTTTTTTGCGTTGTTCATCCACATTATCCGCCCCAAAACCTCCTAATACTACAAAGTTTCCATTTGGCAAAAAATATAACATTGATTGAAATATTCCTGGATAATTTCCTTTCGCAAATTCTTGTTCGTGGTCAACATTAAATTTAATAGATTTCTTAACAATTTCACCTACATTTGAAATAGGTACTTTATGGCAAGTAGTACAACTGATGCTAGGTGGATTCATCGATATGTATCTTTGAAAAAAGTGAAAGTTTGTATTTAAATTGTAATTCCACACTTTTGGTTCTACTTGATCAGGAAACAGATCTGACCATTTAAAAGGATGAGCTTCTTGTGACATGATCTCTTCAAGTTTTTCGATGTAAACATCTAAAATACGTTGATCTACGGCTTCCAAAGATATAGACATATGAGGACCTGTTATTTTAGGTCTTTTTGAAAGTCTAAGAGGTGATTGAGCTGCCAACATTTGGATAAGTATTGTTGGTAGAACCATGAAACTAAGTAAACCATCACCAATTTCATTCCTTAATCTATGTGCTATTTTAAAAATATTATTATAATCTTCATTATTAAGTAAATAACTGCGAGCTTCCTTATACTTAGGATCAGGGAATATCCTAAGGTAAGCCTTAGTCTTAATTCCCATCGTACCTACATCACCCATAAATAATCCTGTGAAATCAGGTGACACACCGTAGCGACAAAAGGGTTTAGCGTATTTGTTTGCTGCTGAACCAGTTCTTATGATAGTTCCCTGAGGATTTGGAAGAACCACTTCCACACCCAAACAAATGTCAGGAACTAACCCATATTTAGTTGATCCTCCACCAGCAGTACTATTTGAAAGTCCACCCCCAATTGTGGCAGCATAGCCACTTCCGGGACCAATATTTCCTGTGGTATACCCCATGGGTAGCAACTCCGATAATAAAGCGCCCCAAGTTATCCCACATTCAACAACAATATAATAGTCATCCTTATTGATTTCCAAAATTTTATTCATCCGGGTAAGATCTATCAATATACCTCCTTCTGCAACAGAACCACCGACTAAGTCTGCGCCACCACCTCGTGGAACCATAGGTATTTTATATTTATTTGCAATTTTTACAATCTCAGAAACTTCTTCTACGGTTTCAGGTCTTACGATCATATCAGCCCATCTATCGGGAAATGCAGGGTCAACATTCCTAGAATATGCTGCTTTCATGAAATCTTTATCAGTAATATAATCAGAACCAATAATTTTTTCAATTTCTGTAAATGCTGATTCAACTTTTGACATATTCAATCTTTTTTAATCTTTTAATTTGATAATTCTACTTTGTCTATTTAACTAATAAAAGTTACCTTTAAAGTTCTATGAATTTAATTATAGGTAGAAAAGATTTATTAAAATTTATGAAATACTCAGCATAATTTTTCGTACATTTTCTCCAAAACAAATGGTATCAAGAATAATGCAATCAAATTTTAATATCTCGTGAAAAAACATGCATTACGTTTGTAAAACCTAGCCCTGGTTGACCTAAAGTATGTGTAAATGCTAAATCTAAGTGCTCATCAGGAACTTGACGCTTACTAACTTCTTTATCCTTACGCATTTGAAATAAAATTTCAGAGATTTGGCGTATACCTGTTGCTCCAAGAGGATGACCACAAGAAAGTAGGCCTCCACTCGGGTTGATAGGAAGATCACCATCGATTTCTACTACACCATCATTAATAAGTTTTCCACCCTCTCCTTTTCTACAGAATCCGAAATCTTCATAATGAACAAGTTCCGATATTGAAAAGCAATCATGACATTCACCAAAGCCTCTATTGTAAAAGTCCTCTGGTTCAACTCCAGCCATTTTAAACGCTTTTCTTGAAGTGTCCGCATCAGTACTTATTCCTGGAGGATATAAAGGGTCACCTCCTCCTAAATGGCTACCCATTGCACTACCCTTAACCCAAATAGGAGAGTCAATTTTATACTTTTTAACCCAATCTTCACTCATAAGAATAACTGCTGCCGCTCCATCTGTTCTCGGACAGCACTGAGATCTAGTTAATGGATCATTTATCATCACATCATTTATTACATCATCTGTCGTCATAGGCTCCTGAAATTCCGCTTTAGGATTGTGGGAAGCATTTTTTCTACTTTTAACTACAATGTTAGCCAAATCTTCAATTTTAGTACCAAATTTTTTCATATGAGCTCGAGCCATTAAAGCAAAACCAGATGGCATATCTCCTCCTGCACCTCCTGCAAAGGGAGAACCAAAATTATAGGCTTTCGCTTCAATTTGGAATCTTGTTCCTGCCCCAACAACAAGCATTGACACATTTTTCATTTTCTCAATACCCATAGCTATAACACAATCACTCATACCTGAAGCAATATCCATGTAAGCAAGACGAAATGCATTTGAACCCGAACTACAAGCATTAACAACTCTGGTTATTGGAATTCCAATTAACCCTGTTTCATCCATAATCTCATGACCTACGCCCACACCCCCACAAGTACCATAATAACAGCTTTGTATTAATTTACGGTCTAACTCCGCATTCTCAATTGCATCATTAACAGTTGGTCTTCCAATTTCCTGGTACAAGAGTTTATCAAGGCGTCCAAATTGAGAGACTCCTGCTCCAATTACAGCTACATTTCTCATTATTTATTCCTCCACTAGTTTAAATATATTATTTCGTTCATTAGGAAGCAATTCGACCTTTTTTCCGATCTGTACTTTTTCAAAATTATCTGTTTTAAATACACCACTTAATCCAATCGAGCTCTTGCCATCCTCAGAATAAAGTTGGACTATTCCAAAAATTTGTTGTTTATCCCCTGGCGTTTTTTTGTAGGTTGTTGTATAAGTAACAATTTCTCCAATCGGTCCAATTAAAATGCTTGATAGATCAGTTGATTGGCATTTTTTGCAGTAAGTTCTTGCTGGAAACCTTATATTTCCACAGTTATTGCACTGTACAGCATTTAATTTACTTCCAATTAATCTTGGTACTTTAGGTCGAGTAATTAAACTATCCATATTACGATACTCTTTATTGTTTCAAGAACTTTTGATTTATTATTATTTTAAGTTATTAAAAAAATCTTCGTTTTAATTTAAGATGTCTATTTATTATTAATAATTTTGCATTGACTCTAAAAGTGTATAAAGTTCTAAAGAAAATAAGTTGTATATTAGACTTAGAGAAAATTTTTTATCTAAGCTCACTTTCACGAGATTGCCCATTTAATTGAAGATATCTATTCATACGTTCCTTAGCCTCAGGCAATGCACATGATTGCCCAAAAAGAAAAGTTTCTTCAAATAGGCCTTCAATAATTGGTAGTTGTTCAGCATTTAATATAGCTTGTTTAGCTAAGGCGATTGTTCCTGAAGGTAAAGAGGCTATTCGGTAAGCAAGGCTGTTAACAAAAACTGTCAATTCATTTTCAGGAAAAGCTCGGTTTATATATCCATATCTTTCAGCTAATTCGGCTTTAAAGTCATTTCCACTTAATATAACTTCTAATGCTCTAGAACGTCCTATAAGGCGAGGTAAACGCTGAGTTCCTCCTCCACCAGGTATAATTCCAACCAATACTTCTGGTTGAGCTAAAACTGCCTTACCTTTAGCCGCGAATCTCATATCTAAAGCTAAGACAAATTCACTACCACCTCCTCTACATCGCCCTTCTATTTTCGCAATTGATACCTTTGGCATTCTACGATAAGCTTCACATACTCTATTTAGAGGATGAAGTTCGGATGATTTTGCTGGAGGAACATCAGGATATTGAGCAAGATCACCAACATCATAATGTGCAAGAAAGATTTCTGGATCTGCACTATCAAAAACGATAACACGAATATTATCATCTAATGCCACTTGCTGTGTAAATTTTTCTAGTTCTTCCATAAGTGCAACGTCAATAAGATTAACGGGGGGATTATTAAAGGTAGTGAAGGCTACTCCTCGTTTAATATTAACTTTTAGTAATTTATATTCATCATAAGACATATTTTATTCCCTTTTTATCAAAAATTAATTTCATAATCTTTAGGATTATTGAAAAACAATCATTAACCGATATATTATTAAGTTTTATTAAAGAGTTTGGGTTTTCTAAGGGTATTAATGATTAATAAAAAACCTAAAACCTTCAATAATCCATTCTAAAGCAATAATATGTTGAATAATATTTTACTTTTTTTTTGAAAGTAAGCAAAATGTTAATCCACGATATTTTATTAATCAAATTCCTTTAAAATGTTTTCAAAGCGCTCCTTAATAAGTTCTTTAATAATTGGTTGTTTATGAGTAAAAATATAAAACTTTTCTTCTTCAATAGCCTGAAAGGTAACCTCAGCGACCTCATCTGGGGACTGAGGGGGAGAAGCTTCTAAGAATTGTTTTAATAATTGTTTTAGTTCTTCTAACTTAGGATCCTCCATATATTGACTAGGATCATCAAGTTGACTAAGACCTGTAAGGAATATATTCGTATTCACAAATCCAGGGCAAAGTACTGAAACTTTTATTTTAGCTTCTTGTTGTTCAAGTTCAAGTGCTAATTTTTCAGAAAGACATATTATTCCGTGTTTTGAAACACCATATGTAGCACCACCAAGCCCTCTAGAAATAATCCCTTCTATGGATGATGTGTTGACTATGTGACACTCAATATTTTGTTTTAGCATAATCGGAACAAATGTTTGGATGCCATATATTACACCCCATAAATTTACGCCTAAAACCATCTCCCAATCTTCTACTTTATTTTCCCAAGATAAGCCTGCTCTCCCAATTCCAGCATTATTAAATAATAAATGTACTTTTTCATACACATCTAAAGTCTTTTTAGCTAGAAATTCTATATCTTTAGTTTTAGAAACATCTGTCATAGTAGAAATTACATCTGCTCCTCTTTTTTTCAATAGTTTTTCAGTTCGTCTTAAACCCTTTTCATTTATATCAGCTAAAGAGATTTTCATTTCTCTTTCAGCACATGCTTTCGCTAGCCCCCTTCCAATACCGCTTGCAGCTCCTGTTACTACAGCTACTTTATTCTTGAATTCTTTCATATAGAATATGTTGATTTGTTCAAATAAAAAGAATTCTTTATTATTTTTACAAAATGGTTTAACTTTAAATTCAATTCAGTACAACTTTTAAAAATTAAAAGATTATTAAAATTCAGGTAGACAATTATTAGGAATAAATTATTTCTATTCAAAAGAGCACGTGGGAAGAAAAGTAATGAATGATAAAGTTTATGTTATAGGGGTAGGTCATATCAAATTCGGTAAAAATTTTGATAAAACTATTAAATCTATGACAGGTGAATCCTTAGAACTTGCTTTAAAGGATTCTGAATTGAGGAAAAAGGATATTCAAGCAGCCTGGTTTAGCAATTCGGGATGGGGACAATCAGAATTTCAACATTGCATTCGAGGTCAAGTAGCTCTTAGTGCTAATAATTTAGATAAAATATCAATTGTTAATGTTGAGAATGCATGTGCTAGTGGTAGTACTGCATTTCATGGAGCTTGGACTGCAATAAAAGCAGGTTTATATGACTGTACGTTAGCTATAGGAACAGAAAAAATGTATTATCAAACTGCTCCATTGGGTAGCCCTATTGGAATCAGAGGTATAAGCGGAGGTATGAGTGGTTTTATATCTGGAACTGATGTAGAGAGAACTTTACAAACAATCGAGCTTTTGAAGAAGCAGATTCAAGAAGGAAATAAAAAGGCGGTTGAAGAGAGCAGTAAAGACAGTAAAACCAAAAAAAAAGAACATTCCGTGTTCATGGATTTCTATGCGATGGGAGCACGTCAACATATGAAAAAATATGGAACAACGCAACGACAGATTGCAGTAATTGCGGCGAAGAATCATAATAATTCTACAATGAATCCTTTAGCTCAATATACATTTCCTCAAACTGTTGAACAGGTTATGGAGGATTATATAGTAGCATATCCCCTAACAAGAGCGATGTGTGCACCTATAGGAGATGGTTCTGCGGCAGCTATTCTTTGTTCGGAAAAATATTTAGAAGAAAATCACCATTTGAAAGAACGGTCTGTTTTAGTAAAAGCATCCATTTTAAGATCTGGGTCATGGAAAAATGATAATATATGTAATAGAGCTGCTGATGCTGCATTTAAAATGTCAGGGTTAGCTCCTGAAGATATTAATGTAGCGGAAGTGCATGATGCAACTGCATATGCAGAGTTAAACGTAACTGAGCAATTAGGTTTCTGTCCCATTGGTGAAGGAGGACCCTTCATTGAGAGTGGTGCTACCCAACTTGATGGAAAGATTCCTATTAACCCGAGTGGAGGTTTGCTAGCTCGGGGACACCCAATTGGGGCTTCTGGTCTAGCACAAATATACGAATTAACCACTCAATTAAGAGGAGAAGCAGGAAAGAGACAAATTAAGGATCCTAAAATAGCATTAGCCCACAACGGAGGAGGAACTATTGGTTCGGGAGAAGCTGCTTTATGTATACATATCTTGGGAAAGAATTGAGCTCTTTATTAAGGAACAGCACTTACTTTATTTAATATTGAATTAATTACTACTTAAAAGCTCTTAAAATCTCATCAAATCTTTGGGTTACTAAATTTTTAAGATAATTGTCTTTATGGGTAAAGATGTAAAATTTTTCCGATTTTATGCCTTGAAATATAATTTCAGCAGCTTGTTCAGGAGAAATTGATGGGGATTGTTCAAAAGCTTTCTCACTTTCAGATGGATCATATAAATCTTGATTTCTAGTATCCTCTATTAAATTATTTGGATTATTTTGAAATTCAGCGGGTCGATGTATATCTCCATAGATAATACGGGTTGAGACCCATCCAGGACAAACTACTGAAACTTTAAGTTTAGTGTCCATAATCTGCAATTCTCGTCTTAAAGTTTCTGTTAAAGATAAAATTCCATGTTTTGATAAACCATAAATTGCGCCCCCTGGACCTGAACCTGAAATTAGTCCTTCTATAGATGAGATATTAACAATATGGCATTCATTACCTTGTTTTAGCATTATTGGAACAAATATTCTAATACCATGAATTACTCCAAAAAGATTTACTCCCAACTGCCATTCCCAGTCCTTTAAAGTATAGTTCCATATATATTTTGTGTATCCAACAGCCGCGTTATTAAATAACAAATTAACTTCTCCGTAAGTATCCAAAGTTACTTTAGCTAAGTGTTCCACATCATCGGGTTTTGAAACGTCAACAGGTACAGCAACTACTACAGCTCCCTCTCGCTTTATTTTTTTCTCTACACGACGTAATCTTTTTAAATCAATATCTGCGATAACAATTCTCATATTCTCTTGAATGCATTTATTGGCAATAGCTAAACCAATACCACTCGCAGCACCTGTAATAACCACTACTTTATCTTTAAAATCCTTCATGTATGATCTTATTTTTATTTGATTTATAATAAATTACGAGAACAACATAAAATCTTCAACATCTATTCCATGCTTTTTTAAATTCTCTATCAAATCTTTGTTATGTGTTTTTTGAAAATCAAGCAGGAAGTTCTCATATTCTTTCAAATCTCTTCCCTTAAGAGCTAATATATCCTTTGGTCCTTGGCTATCAAAAATATATAAGTTATCTTTTTTAATTTGGCGGATATATCTTTTTACTGCAATGTCAGGTGCCATAGCTGAATTAATAAGATTATCCAGCATTACACCAAACACCTGATCAAGTTTTTCCTTTCCATGTCTTTTTAACATCACTGGATTATATTTTATATTTTTGAAACCTGAATGAAAAATTTCTGTTTTAATAAGTGTTGGAGTTATCACTGAAACATTTATACCATGGGGTTTAAGACGAGAATATATGGCCTCGGAGAGTCCAACCACAGCAAACTTAGATGTTATGTACGGAAGCGGTTCAGATGAACCGAATATACCCGCTGCTGAGGCTACATTAACTATGTGACCTAACTTTCTTTTCAACATACGTGGTAAAAAAACTTTAAGTGAATATATTATACTCCATAGATTAACATTAAATACACTTCTCCATACTTCTAAATCTACATTACTTAAATCATCACCTAAACCAATGCCTGCATTATTTATTAAGAGATCTACTTCTCCTAATTTAGAATAAAACTCCTCAGTAGCAGCCTCAAAATTGCTTAATTTAGACACATCGCACTTCATTGAATGAACTATTGCTCCGTTCTGCTCTATTTCACGTCTAACTTGTTCTAAACCTTCGGTATTTATATCTGTTATAAATAATTTCATACCTTCTTTAGCTAAAGCAATAGCAAATGATCGCCCTATCCCACTTGCCGCTCCAGTCAAAAAGCATGTTTTTCCTTTTAAGTCTTTCATTTTTATCCAATAATTCCCAAGTTTTTTAATAATAAGAATAATAAGCAATTTTTAAAATATTTTTATCTTCATTTCGATATTTCAACTACTTACATTTAACAAAGATAATCTTAATATGATCCAAGAGCAACTAGAAAGAAGATTTATACTTTATAATGCTTATAAACTATTAGAATAACTAAAATTTTTTCTCCAGAGAATAAATAAATTAGAAAATAAGGATAAGTTTATTTTCGACGGGGTGGGAGCATCCGAACTATTCTTGGTCCTTCTATCATGGAAATTGCATTCTCAGGACAGAAATATGAGCATACACCACATCCAATGCAATATTTCTCGTTAACCTCTGCGATATTCTCGTCATTTAATGATATTGCGCTATTATGACAATTATCAACACAATTTCCACATCCAATACATTCATCTTCTTTTATTTTCGCTAAATAGTTGTTGGCATTAACAACGGGACCGATCATTAGATTTCGATTATTTAAGCAACAACATGAACAACAATTACAAATAGCTACTTCTTCTTTAGTTATATCAGAATGAAGATGATACGCTTTATGAACCATACCATCCTCTTTTGTTTCTCTTAATATTTTAAGAGCCTCTTCTTTAGAGATTAGCCTAGAAAATCCTTGTTCAGATGTATGACGGGCAGATTTTCCCAAAGTAAAGCAATTTTCTCGATTTTTTGTTTGTTTGCAAGGATCTCCTAATAAATCTTTATGTTGACGACAGAAACAATTTCCCACGGCTATATCTTCGAACTTATTTATAATCTCTTCAATTTGTTGCGAAGGAATAACAGTTTCAGTGGGGACATCAATTTTTTTATCAATTATAATTTCAATGTCTTTCCCTGTCTCCTTATTAACAAAACTAGTTAATACAGTACGATCTATCGGTAGTCTTTTATCTAAAGTTGTAGCAAACTTATCAAAATTAGCTTGAATAAGAGTTTCAATCTCCTTATCGAGTTTATAATATAAATCCGCTAAAGTTCGAAATTCCACAGAGTCCTCTAACTTTTTCATAAATGTATATTCAAATTGCCTAGCAACGGGCAATAACCTATAAACCATTATTCCTTGGCGATTAGGCTGGTTAAAAATTACCCCCTTTTTAGCAAGAGAATCTACTTTTTTTAGAATGTGATCTACTGACAATCCAGTGCTTTTTTTTAATTGTTCCATTGTTTGAGAAATCTGATTAGCAAAACCAAAAATTAAATCTAAATCTTCCTCATCAATATTATGCTTTAAAATTTCAATTAAAGTATCGGTTATTGGGTAAGCAAACTCACCAGCTTTATTTATTATCTCTGCGGCACTTCTATATTTCTCGTTTATATTTTCTGTCATTTTATTTGCCATTTATACTTATTTGATTTTTAAAATTATAGATTATATTTAGGTTTTGGGGGACAATAGTACACTGAAGGTTTAGTTTTTTCCTCCAATTTAAGTTGAAAGACTTCCCTTTCTGCAATCATTTGAGATATTTTGCTATTAGGATTATTTAGATCTCCAAACACCATAGCCTGACCCTCACAACATATAACACAAAATGGTTCAAGATTTTCATTAATTCTGTGAGAACAAAAATTACATTTCTCAGCAATGTTTGTTTCTTCATTAAATTCTATTACTCCATAAGGACAACTACTTAAGCAAGCTTTACAACCTGTACATTCCTCCTGATTTAACATAACAATTCCATTTTCGAGTTTTACAAGTGCATCAATAGAACAAGAATCTATGCAAGGAGGTCTTTCGCAATGATTACATAAATGTGGAAGGAAATTTAAAGATAAATTCGGATGTTTTCCATTAGGTGTATCTTTTTCTTCACCGCCTAAAGTTTCGACTTTAATCCATAATAGTGATGTATTGTTTTCTATGCGACAAGCTACAGTGCAAGCTTCACACCCTATACATCTTTCTTGATCTATAACTAAACCTAATTGTATATTCATTCCTATTTCGCCTCCGCTTTTTTTAGTTCTACGGCAACATCGTTCATATGCATATTTGGCTCATAAACCTTTTCCTGAACAGGATTTACAATATCATGAGTTAAATGGTTGACGCTACCTTCTTTAAACTGATCAATCCACCATCCTTCAGTGATATTAATGACCCCCGAGGGAACACTTTCAGTTAATCGAGCTTTAAGAGTAGTTTTTGCTCTATCATTGTATACAGTAACATAATCATTATTCAAAATACTTCTTGATTTAGCATCTTTAGGATTAATTTCTACCAAGGGTTCAGGATTCAAGTCTAGAAGCGATTGGACATTAGCGAAAGATGAATGAGTTCGAAAGCGACTATGGCCTTGAATAAAGCTTAAAGGGTACTTTCTTTTTTCAGGAGTGATCGGTGCTTCGAGAGGAGGTAAATAAACTGGTAAAGCCTGACCATCCTCAATAAGTTGTTCTGCATATAATTCAATTTTGCCCGAGGGAGTATTAAAACCTAATGGAAATGAGCCACCTTCTGGTAAGGGTTTCAATTTTACAGCACCTTGTTCCAAAACTTTCCTATTTACGCCTTCTAAGGTGGGATTATCCATAATCATATCAATCATACTCTCTTCTCCCCCTTTAAAATATTCACCATATCCTAATCTATCAGCTAATTCTGAAACTATTGTAACATCTGATTTAGACTCATAAAGCGGTTCAATAACTTTTCGTTGTAGTTGGAGATAAGGATAAGGAAAAGACAGAAAATCTGAAAATTCTAAGAAACTACAAACGGGTAAAATTAAATCAGCATATTTAGCACTTGGAGTCAAAAATAATTCAGTTTGTACAATAAACTCTAGATTTGGAAAAAATTCGTCAATAATTTTATTAGTATTAACACATTGATTTAAAAAATTAATGAAGGCAAACCAGATAGCCTTTATAGGAAAGGGATCGCCTTTTATTACAGCATCATATAGTTTAAGGATTCCTAATCTATGATAACTTGGTTCTCCAGGTCTAGCATTGAGAAATGGTTCCCAATTAAGAGTTGCGGGTAAATACCCAGAGCTAAAGGAAGTAGTAACATTTCCAGTTATAACTGCAACAGAGATTAACCCTCTCAGGGAAATATCACCATGATAAGTGCGTGTAAAGCCCATATGAGTAAGAAATGTCACATCTTTTGCAGTAGCAATCCTTTTTGCAAGCTTTATAATCAAATCGGGAGAAACACCTGTAATTTCTGCTGTTTTTTCAGGTGTATATTCTGAAGCGAGATCCATTAATAATTGAAGAACAGGTTTAACTTCGATTCCATTAATTTTATATGTTCCGGTCAAACATATATCTCCAGAATTCTTACGGCGAACCACTTTATGAGAATTTGAAGCACCATCCCATAAAATGTAAGCTTCAACTTTCTTTTCTCCGATATCTTTACCACGCAAAAGTTTTCCATCATCAGTTCTCACTAAATAGGGCCCATTAGTGTGCTCTAAAATATAATTTTTATTATGTAGGTTATTTTTAAAAATTATATTCATTATCCCTAAAGCTAGAGCACTATCCGTAGCTGGTCTTAATCCGATGTATTGATCCGCTTTTGATGCAGTAATAGTAAAGCGGGGATCAATAACAATAACTTGTGTACCTTGTTCTTTTGCATCCATTATTTTGCGCATGTTTTGTAATGGCATTGATTCTCCAGGATTTGTACCCCATACTATTAGCAATTCTGGCCACTCTCTTTGCCAGAACTTTCCCTGTAAATGAATATATGGGAATTGATGTCCAAGAATAATTCGACTTCCACAAGGCAAACCCGCATCCCCATAACCCCATGCGCTTACTCTAGTACTTTGGGTTAGACTCGCAAGCCTTAAATAAGCCCCAAATTTAGTAGTTCCAGCTCCAGGTCCTCCAAGAACCCATCCAATAGCTCTCCAACCATATTTTTCAGAAATTTTTTTGAAATTTTCGATAATAAGGTTATATGCTTCATCCCAGGATATACGAATAAACTTTCCTTCCCCCCTCTCCCCAACTCTTTTTAAAGGATATTTAATTCTATCAGGATGATACGTTATATCTAAACTTGAAAGCCCTCGAAGGCATATCCGACGATCAATTGGATCTGGAAATTCAGCTGGTTCTAATTTTATAATTTTATCTTCTTTAATGTGTGCTAAAATACCACAAGCGTCTATTCCACAATGTGCCGGACAGCAAGTCCGATATTTCATTATAAAAGGGTTGTTTTGCATTCATAAACCACATATATATTATAAATGATTATAAAAACCATTAATCTTAATTATACCTTATTAAAATACTTAGCTATTCAAATCCATCATAAATATTAAAGGTATTATAATTCTTCTAATAAAGATACTAGTTTCCAAATCAAAGAGATACTTTTTAAAATAAAAACCATTTTTCTTATTGAATGAATGTACCAGCAATACTGTTTATTTTGGTTTTATTTGCGATTTTGATGGCATTTTTTTCACAAGATAAGTTCGATTATTTTCCTATTGCCTTAATCATAGGAGCTATTGCTGTAGTGTCAATGCTAACCCTTACTGATGTGAAAGAGCAGGAAATTCTTGGATTTATTAATTTTAATACGTTAATTTTTATTTTTGCAATGCAAATAGTTATTTATTTTGCGATCAATGACCGAGTTTTAGAATATACTGCAATAAAATTAATTCATGTTACAAAGGGGAATAACCGTGTATTTTTTTATGTAATTTGTTTATTTACAGGAATAATAGTTGCATTTATAGAAGATTTAACGCTCTCTTTGATATTAGCTCCGTTGATCTACAGAACTTGTAGGGTTTTAGATATACCTGCGGGAACTTACATGATGGGAATGACCATTACAATAAATATTGGCGCAATACTCACCCCAGTTTCGAGTTTGAAAAACTTAATCATAGGTAAGGAATTTGGTTGGGGTTTTGGTGAATACTTTGCGAATATGGGTATTTTATTCCTAATTGCGCTAATTTCTACAATCTTTTTAATGGATCGGTTCATTTTGAGAAAAGAGAAAAAGCCAACTGAAAGAAGCAAGAATATATTATTTTCAATGCTCGATCCAAGAATTTTAATACAAAACAAGAAGTATTTTTATACGACAGTAATGGTGCTTTTAGCTACATTCACATTTATGTTTTTAGGCTTCGAACCTGCTTTAGTCGCGGTAATTTCTGCGGCCATTCTTCTCATTTTGCATTACAAGGAAACTATCTTTTCGGACCTTAAAGGAGAGATAGAATGGAAAATAATCATTGCGTTTGCAATTTTATTCATTCTTTCGAATTCATTATCAAGGTTTGGTTTTTCAGAGTTAATTTCCTCAATTTTAGAAAATGTAATAAACAATAATATTTATCTAGCCGTTATAATAACATTAGGTGTTTCTGCACTCTTATCTGCCTTTCTTGCAGGTACACCAGTTACGATAATCCTTCTACCAATTTTTTCAGCAATCATAGGACAAGGGTTCTTTCCTAATCCGATCATAATTGCTTTTATAGGTGGGGTGAATATGGCAGGCAATTTTTTACCCCAAGGATCTGCGTGTGACCTACTAACCCTTTCAATAGCAAGAAAATATAAGGTGGAAAACTTAGATTATAATCGCTTATTAAAAAATGGTGCGCTTTTCGCTACACTTCATTTTGTAATCATTCTTGGGTATACTATGATATATACATTAATATTTAGCTAAGATATTAAAAATTCCCGAAGAAGAAATTCTTTTTAAATGAGATATTGTTTTCACACATCCAAACTTCCTATTTATCGTTCAATTTTAAGTTATCATATTTAGAATAATAATTAAATATCAATCTTGAATAATGAGATTTAATAACGTCTAGTATGGTGAATTAATTGGTTATAATTAATAATGAAGGCAAAATCACTGATAACTATTATCTTATTGATGGAATGACGATGGGAATGTCTAAATTTCTAGCTGTTTACATTATTGAGAATAATAGTAAAAGGTTGATGATAGATGTAGGAGAAGCGTTGAAATCTCGGAAAATTATAAAAAAATTGAAAGACCTTAACTTATATCCTGTTGATATTATAATTTTGACGCATTCTCATTGGGATCATGCTCAAGGAATTAAAAAAATTCATGAAACTATGGATAATCCCAATTTAGTAATATATGCATCTGTAAATGCAATAGAAAACATTAAATATCCTGAGAGAATGATTGAGGGATTTCAAAATATGTCTGAAGTTTACCCCTTTGAGGGAGTAAAACCGTTAAAAGAAGGAGAAATGATTGATTTAAATGGATTGAAGCTTGAAATTATAAATTTTTTTGGACATACCATGGATTCAATAGGGATTTATGATAAAAAGAATAAAACTCTCTTTGCAGGAGACGCTATATTTGAACGACTTGACAAGGATGCCTTTTTCATTCCATTGATGCCCCCTGACTTTCATGAAGAAGAGTTGGTAAAAAGTTTCGATAAATTACGTGAAATGAAGAATGATATAGAATGTATTGCTTTAGCTCATTTTGGAATATGGAAAGGTGAACATTTTGCCCAGATATTAGAGGAAATGGAAGATTTATATTTCAAAGTGAAAGACGCATTGATTATGTGGTATAATGAAAATCTCTCAATCGAACAAATCACAAGTGAATATATCAAGAAATTTATACCAAATTCTAAATTCTGGAATGAAAAATTATTTGTATTTCTTATTGATATGATGCTTTCAGGGTTAAAAACTAGTGGTTTTATAAAGTAATTACCTATTACATTTACTTTATCCTCTAATTATCGTCTTTTTTCAAATATTTTTAAGTAATATTTTTAATGATTGAGAAATAACTTTATTGATAATATACTTAAAATCTGACTTAGGTGTATTTTTTGGAATATATTGAGGTATCGAGTAATATTTTTATTATGCATCCTCCTAAAACCCAAAATTCATTAAATGATGCACCTCAAACAGCAACTACAAGCTGTATAGAGCTTCCCAATTCATTGATTTTTGTAGATTGTGGAATTTATCCAAGTTTAGTTAGAAAATTCAGAAACGATATGGAAAAAAGATTTAATAAGAAGACTTCGCATTTATTTATAACTCATGCGCACTGGGATCATGTGTTTGCAATTGAAGAATTTAAAGATGTTATAATCATAAGTTCAGAAGATTCGTTTAGCGAAATGCAAAAATTAATTGAAGTAAAACATAATAAGAATGCTAAAGAATGTATAGAGGATTTTAAGCTAGATCCGCTAGATGGTGAAATTGTGGCGAGGTTGAATCTTATATTGCCAAATATAACAGTTAATCACAAGTTAAGTATTAGGTTTGAAGAAATAGAGGTGATTTTTCAAGTAATAGGAGGTCATAGCAAAGATTCTGCTTATGTGTATATTCCAAATTATAGCTTACTTTGTACTGGGGATAATTTAATTGAATGTTATCCCCAAATTCCTGGGTCTTCCGAAGATGCATTAGCTATAATAAATCATTGGGAAGGATTAGACTGTGATAAAATAATCCCGGGACATGGAAATGTTGTTAATAAAGAATATATCAATCAATTAAAAAAATATTATAAAGATTTAATTACTGTTCTCGAAAGGCTATATCGCCAAAAATTATCTTTTAAGAAAGTAATCAATAATCCTAGCATCCCAGAATATTTTGGAAAGCAGCACCTGGGCTGGAAAAAAGGATGTTGGTTAGATTCCGATTGGAATAAAGATCTAATAAAAGCATGGCATAGAGAGATTATATATCGAAATAGAAAGTAAAAAAGAAATTTCATCTATTAAGTTGTAGAAGATTTAACCTAGATAATATTAGAAGATATTCTTTTTTTTCGTGAAATTTATGTTTCACGAAATTTTCTATGGAAATGTTATTAAAATATAGAGACAAAATTTTTAATTGTATTACAAATCATAATATATAAAGTATAGGGATAGGGAAAAATTCATGGACGAATATAAGTGTGAAGTATTGATTGTTGGAGCAGGTCCCGCAGGTTTAAGCGCAGCAATATATTGTGGTCGCGGAAATAGAAATACTATCGTTTTAAATGGTAAGGAACCATCGGCACTAACCAAGGCTAAAGAAATTAAGAATTGGCCCGGAGAAATTGACATACCAGGACAAGAATTATTAAATAAGTTTAAAAAGCACGTTGAAAGCTATGAAACCGTTAGAATTATTGATGGTGATGTTATATCTCTTATGATAGGGATGGGAATGAATATGGTTTCAACTAGAACAGCGAACATTACTAGCGATGTATTAATTATTGCAACGGGAACAGGCAAGAGAAAGGAAGTTATAAAGGGAGAAAGCAATCTTATCGGATATGGTGTTTCCTATTGTGCATTATGTGATGGCCCGCTATATAGGGATAAGGATGTGTACATTTATGGGTTTGATGATGAGTTACTTGAAGATGCTTTAGCTCTAGATCAGATGGGTTGTAAAGCTCATGTTATTACGAATGTGGATATCAACGATTTACCGGAAAAAACTAATGAGTTAAAACAGAGAGGAATCGAAATAATTGATCACACCGAAATTGTTGAAGCTATTCCAGATTCAGAAGGTATAATCCAACAAATAATAACAAAGCCAACTGGGGCTAAAGGGGATGAGGAAGAAGATAATTTTACAACTTATGACCTTAATTGTTTATTTATTATCTCACATGTACCATCTAACTCGATTTTTAAAAAAGCAGGTGTAGAATTAGATGAACATGGGAATGTTAAAGTTAATGATCTTCAGCAAACGAATATTTCCGGTGTTTATGCGGCTGGCGATGTGACTGGAGGATTATATCAAGTTGTTTTTGCTGCTGCTGAAGGTGCTCGGGCAGGAATTAATGCAAATAAGTACTTACGGCAAATAAAGAAATATTAAAAATTAAAAACAATTTTTTTGGCATTGATATAGTATCTTTGCATATTACGTAGATATTACAATATGTTATGTAATATCACGATGTTATTAGCTATATTATGGCAGGTTATAAATTTTCAGACTTTATTGATGATTTTCTTATTTCTAAAGAAGTAGAAGAGGGATGTGCTAAATCAACAATTAAAGCCTATAGATATGATCTTGAAAAATTTATAAACCTAATAGGAGATCTAGATTTAGAATCCGCGGTAATTCGTCAAAAAATTCGACTATTCTTGAAAAATTTAAAAGATATGAATTATACTAAGAAAGGAATTAGCAGAAAAATCGCTTCTTTAAGATCCTACTTCAAATTCCTAACATTGAACGAATTTATCTCAAAAAATCCAATGGAGACGATACGATCTCCAAAAGTAAAGCTTGAAGAGAGTTTACCTAAATTTCTAGATCTTTCTGATATTGAGAATCTTTTTATTAAACTCCAGAATAGAAAATTATTCAATTCAAGAAAAAGTGAAAGATACTACTTAGTCATTCGTCTACTTTATTCAACCATGGCTAGAGTGAGCGAATTATGCAATATTAAAATCAAAGATATTGATTTTAAGAAGGGGTATATTAGATTAAGGGGGAAAGGAAACAAGGAGAGAATTGTTCCTGTTGATAAGAGAACTTTGGAATTATTTAAAGAGCATTTAGTAAATAGGATCTCTTATAGTTCAGAAGATTATCTCTTAGTTAATACTCGTAATCAAAAACTAAATCCCAGAGTTATACAAGCAGATATTAAATTAATAAAGGAGAGATGTGGATTTCCAGATACAAAAGTAATTACACCGCATGTATTCAGACATACAGGTGCGACTCATCTCCGAAGGTCTGGTATGGATATTAGTGAATTACAGGACATATTAGGACATAGCTCTCCTAATACCACGAGAATTTACGCTAAAAATGATATAACTAAAATTAAACAATCTTATTCCATGATGCATCCATTAAATAATTCAGAAAAGTTTTAAATTATACTTTTAAATGTCATATTTTTATATCAGTAAGAGTTATTTATCTAATAAGATTTTAATAAAAATTCATAAGTATTAAGAAAGTTTAAACTTTATTTGTTCTATAATTACTTATAAACTACTAAAAATTATATTCAAAAGCGGGTTGGGCATGGACGAGGATGAATTTAGGAAACATTTCATGAAAAAATCAGTGTTTAAGCAAGCTAATACTCTTGATCAATCCTATGTACCAGAGAAGTTATTTTGTCGAGATGATGCTCTTAAAAGCTTAATCTTTAATTATAGAAGGATATTAGAAGAAGAAAATTTATCAATCAATTGCATTTTGTTAGGAAAGGGGGGTGTAGGAAAAACTGCTACCGCACGTTATTTTGGCAGAAATTTTAAAACTATTGCCCTTGAAAAAGATGTTAATCTATTTATAGAATATTTTAATTGCATTACCTTTCGTTCCAAAAGTAAGATCATTAGGGAGATGTTGGCAAAATATACTCACGGATCTGGTAGAGGATTTTCTGATGATGAAGCATTAAAGCTTATTTTAAAACAATTAATTAGAGAACAAGGATATATGCTTTTGATTATAGATGAAATTCATCTCTTGAGATCTGATGAAATATTAGCATTTTTAGATATTGCTGAAACTTTTGGGCATCAGAATGCAAAACTCTCAATTCTTTTAATCTCGCGTACAAAAGATTGGATGCGAATCGAAAATGAAAAAATTCTAAGTAGACTTAATCAGAAAATTCCATTAAAAGCCTATAATTACGAGGAATCTCGACAGATTTTGGAATACAGAAGTGATTTGGCATTTAAAGAATATGTGTTAGATCCAAAAATTATTGAAATGATTGCTGAAATCGTTACAAGTCATAAAAATATGCGACATGGGATCGAAATTTTACGTAAGAGCGGTTTATATGTGGATAAGGAAGGTTTAGATCGTATAAATGCGGACATTATAAGAGAAGCCTCAAATGAAGTATATCCAACATTTAGATCTGATATTATCGATCAATTAAATGATCAAGAACTTCTTGCGTTATATGGAATAGCACAGTCATTAAGGAATTCTGATGACCCTTATACATTAGTTGATGATGCTTACGAAGAATATCAAACAATCTGCGAAACCTATTCTATTGAACCACATGTTAAAATGAGTTTTCGAAAATATGTAAGGAATTTGAATCAGTTGAAGATAATTAATTCAAAAACGGTAAGAATTGAAGAAGCTGAGAGAGGGCGTCATCTTGAAATAACACTTTTGGATATCCCGCCTAGTAAATTAGAGGAATTATTAATTGATATATTTGATAAGAAATTTAGTTGAGATATAGGAGTATATTTAATTCAACCTCATTCTTTAGCAATTCCACTAAATAAAAATATTAAAATTCTTTTTAATTAGACCTATTCAGGGATATTATTTACATTCTTAAAATGCATAAAAAAAAAATTTTATTAACGGGAGCTTCAGATACAATTGGAAAAGAAATATTAAATCTATTGTATAAGAAAAAAGATCATTATGAAATCAGTCTGCTATTAAGAGATTCTAAAAAGAATAATAAGTTAATTGTCACATTTAGCATTTTAATTTATTCCTTAATAAAGCTTTTGTATTTTTGCTTTTTAAAACTTTCAAGGATTTTGGGAAGATATTAACTGTCTCTTTTAGAAGAAATTAAACTAATAATAAGATGGTTTTTTGACAAACTCATTTTGATTATTTAATATCGCTCCTTATCATCTTTACTAGATGAATACCAATCTAACCATTCTTTTCTTTTACTTTTAGCTTTCTGAAGCTCATCAGCTTCAGGTCCGCGCTCATTCCTAATATTATCCCAGTAATGGTCTAATTCATAGCGAGTTAATGATAGTCCACATGAGTTACAAACCATAAGTCTATTGTTTGGGTTATACGTCATCTTTCCTGCGCACTCAGGGCATCTTGCCATAATATCGATTTTTTTGTTTGTTTCTAACTAAATAGAATAAAACACCGTTAAAATAATTATTGGCTATAATATGGAAATTTATTTTTGATGGTTAATTTTTTAATAAAAACTAAGTTAAGGCAACGAAAAAAATGAAATCAGAAGTATATTATTTTACGGCTCGAACGATCAATCATGAAGAAAGTTTAAGTAAAGTAAAGGGACCATTAGGCTTAAAAACGATTGGGTTTGAGGAGAAAGTAAAGAAAGGAGATAAAGTGGCTATTAAGACTCATATGGGTGCCCTTGAAAATGTACGATATCTAAGACCAAGTTACATTCGATTTTTATGTGATTATATAAAAGAACTTAAGGCGGAGCCCTTTGTTGCTGAATCGTGTGGTTGGGGAGCACCAGAAGAATATACTGGAATTCACACGGAATACAGTGGTCGTGCGAGTGAAAAAGAATATTTAGAGATTGCTAAAGTTCATGGGTTTACAAAAGAAACAATGGGAGCACCAATTCTCATGTTGGATGGTAAAATAGGGACTGATATAGAAAAATATGAATTTAATGGTGCAGTTTTTAAAGAAATATTAGTTGCGGGAAAACTTCGAGATTTTGATAAATTAGTATTAGCTAGTCACTTTAAAGGCCACGCAGGAGCAGGATTTGGCGGAGCAATTAAAAATTTAGGAATTGGATGTGTGAGTAAAGGAGGAAAAGTACAAGCCCATAACGGAAAAAAATTTGAATTTAACTTTGATGCTCCAGTTTCAGATTATGAAATATGTCTAAAAATTTGCCCTACAAAGGCTCTAACAGTTGATTCAAAGGGAAGAGTAAATCGGGACATTGAAAAATGCAGATACTGTTATATGTGCAAATCAGTATGTAAAAATAATGTTATAGATATAGGACGCTCATCTAGAGAGGATTTTGTCACTCAAATGGTAGATAATGCTGCGGGTGTAGTTGATTATTTCGGAAAGGAAAAAATATTTTATTTGAATTACGTGATAGACATAACTTGGCAATGTGATTGTACGGGTGGCTCAGATGTACCATTTGTTAGTGATGTTGGTATTTTATCCTCTTTAGATCCTGTAGCTATAGACCAAGCAAGTGTTGATCTAGTCCATTTGTCGATGATGAACCCTCAATCTATACTAGGTGAAATCAAAAATCTTTCTAAATGTAGTATAAATGATTGGTTTTCATATATTCCTAGGTTTGATCCTAAGACACATGATTTAGATTTAAATTTAGACGGAAAGGAATCAAAACATTGGCAACTTCAATTAAAAGCTGCGGAAAATATTGGATTGGGCTCAAGAAGTTATGAACTAAAGGAAGTAAAAATTAATACCAAAAACAAATAAGGTTCATTAAATTCTTATAATTCTTAAATATTAAATAAAAAATAGTAATCCTATTCCAGCTTCTTGTTATGAAGTTAACCCAATTTAGTGTATTGGATAAAAATGAAATAGAGCTTATCCATGATTCTACCCTCCATCTTCTGGAGGATGTTGGCATTAAAATAGATGATGAAAATACACGCGAATTATTTAAGGAGCATGGTGCTATAGTTAATAATCAAACGCATTTTGTGAAAATTCCTGAGGCTTTAGTTAAAGAGCAGTTAAAACTAGTACCAGAATCATTTAAATTATTTGGACCTGATGGTACATATAATATTAAACTAAATACAGAAAGCATTCATTTTGCCACTTTAGGCGCCGCAGTAAAAATATTTGATCCTAGTAAAAAAAATAATATCAGAAAATCGATACTTCAAGATAATATCAATAATTTAAGGCTAGTGGACAAATTAGAGAATATAAGCTGTTCTCAGATCGATTTATGGCCTAGTGATACAAAATATACTACAATCCATGTTGTTTGTATTTATAATTGGTTAAAAAATTCACATAAACCATATGGGCATGGGTGTTTTGGAAAATTAGTTAGCGAAGATTCAATAAAGATGGCTTCTATAGTAGCAAGAGGAGAACAAGAGATAATTAAAAACCCAAGACTATTTGGAATTTTTAATCCTACAAGTCCTCTTCATTTACCAAAAATAATGACTAATGGGTTAGAAGTATTTACAAAATATAGACAGCCAATAGTTATTGCTCCTGAGGCGCTCGCAGGGACATCTGCTCCAATTACTTTGGCAGGTTTATTAACTCAAACAAATGCAGAAATACTTTCAGGGATTATATTAGCTCAATTATACCATCCCCGAGCTCCAGTATTTTATGGATCTGTTTCTCATACAACAGATATGCGATCAGGGAATTCAGCAATGGGGGCTATTGAAACTGGTTTAATAACTGCAGCAGTTGCCCAACTTGCTAGATATTATCGTATTCCGTCTCGTTCAATCGGAGCAGTGACTGATTCAAAGACTTTAGATATGCAAAATGGATTAGAACGATTTCAGACGCTTCTCTTTGCTGCTAATGCGGGAATAAATTTTATTACGTGTGCTAGTACGTATGAAGCCACTTTAGCAGGAGCTTTAGAATTAACAGTTATTGATAATGAATTGATAGGAATGGTAAAAAGAGCTATTGAAGGAATTAAAGTTACTGATGATACCATTGGGTTAGATGTAATTGAAAAAGTTGCAACTAATCTTGATAAAGGAGCTACATTCTTGGGAGAAAGCCACACTAGAAATTATTTGAAGAAAGAGCTATATATTCCCGAACTTTCCGATAGAAATAGGAGAAGTAGTTGGCAAAAATCAGGATCGAAAGATTTAATTGTTAAAGCTAAAGAAAAGGTTGATAGACTTCTGAAGGATTTTACTGAGTATAAAATTGAAGAAGATATCGAAAAAGAATTGCAAAATTATGTTGAACTCGTATCTAAGCGGACTTATGAAGATTACACGAAGATAGAAAATATAGGTAAATCTAATATTCGCTTTCCCGATGGAAAAGACAGTTCTAATATTTGATTGTATTGCTTTTTATATATTTATTAAACGTATGATAAGATTATTGAATTTAGAGATAATATAATGATATAGTTAATTTTCATGAAATTCTATTTAAGGCAGAATTACTAGTTAACTTGAGGAATAAATAATAAAGAATAAAAAGCTCAAAATATATGATTAAAAAAGGTTGTTAGGAATCAAGCATATTCGGAAATCCCAAATTGAAAGACAACTATATCAAGAAGAATTTAACAGAAATACTTTGAAAATATAAAATAAAAAATGTAAATGGACTAAAAGAAAGGTCTATCAAGAAGCATCAAACAGATAATAATAAAAAGAAACCTCCTTATGTCTCTAATCTGGAGGCTGTACATGGATCGCCTAGTCAAAAGTGGTTCGGCAGTGCGGTTTTCTATGAAATTATGAAGGCTGTCTATCTAGCACAAGTCACGCTTGGAAAGTACCGCTATTTCATAGGTGACCTCTGGGATCAGTACGGAGAAGAAGCATGGATGGGAGTGTGGAAGGAAGTGTACAGATGTGCACAAAATATCCAAGGTGATATTGTCAATGAATTGAAGAATATAACCGACCTAAATACTCAGTTTTCCGTGCCGATGTTCCTTGATGGTATTGAGAATCCTGAGGAGGCGCATGCAGCACTCGGGGCAGCCTTTGATGACCCAGCGGTAACTGAGCTTACCATCCATAACATTGGTGATAGTGAGGCTATGTTGGGTCTCCTAATTACCGCGTTTCGAAAGAAGACAGGCGATGCAACTTTTCTTGTCTTTCTCATGGACTGATCAGGACGAAACGGTTTTTATAATTACATCCTAATAGAAGCGGTCAAAAATCTTTCAAAATGTAATAATTTACATTTATATAGGTTATTTATCAATTAAAGGACAATAGCTTTTGAATAATAAATAAGGGTGTTAAATAAGATTTCACAGGTATCTTTATTAATCCTGTTTAGTCCACTCTTCTAGATAACTAATCCTTTTTTCTAAAATGCCCATTGTTTCTATTATATTATTTATTGTTAAATGAAATTCTTTGATAGAATTTTGGACATTTCCCATTTGTTCTAAAATAAAAGTCATAACATCAGGACGTTTCACGGGCTCTATTAACCAATTAAAAATATTTTGTATAAACTTTTGATTATCAACCGAATTAATACCAAAATTATTATCTTTAGAAAAAATATCTATATCCCCTAAAGCAATGACTTTTCCTTGTCCAAACTCAGTACAAGCTGCTATAACCTGTTGTTGTTCGTTATCTCTAATCCATTCTCCCGTAGTTACATTATATATTTCAGACCAAACACCAGTAGTATCAGTTTGTAAAATTGGTTTTGCCCCTTTATTTAAAAATAAAGAACAAGTGCCTCCGATTATCACTTCCCTCAAACCATTAATAATATTTTTATTGGGAAAATTTTGAATATTTATTATATTTGAAGGATTATTTGTAGATGAATTTTTCGCCTTTATCAAATTTTTTTCAAAAAGAATTCCGAAATTAGGGGCAAGATCATTTAAATTTGTCTTTTGAAGAGAATCTCCTCCATATTCACTTATTAAAATTAAATTGCCACCGATTCTTACATAATCTAGAATTTCCTTTATTTCTATATTTGAAAAGTAATCATTTATTGGATTTCCAATAACTAAAATATCAACATCCTCAAGAACTTTTTTTGTTAGGGCTTTATTCTCAACCTTTTTAATTTTAAGATTTAAATTCTGAATTAATCCTAAAAAGTCAGAGAAATCTTTCTCTTCAATATTTAGCATTTCATTGTGATTTAAATCGAAAAATATCGTCTTCCTTTGCATTTTTACTATAAATCTGAAGAAAATTCTCCTATAAAAATCATTCTAAAAATTAACAGAATACTGAAAAATTTTATAAATCTTAAAGAATAATCATTTTTGGTACAGTTAAGCTATAATTTTGAAATAATTGTAAAAAATTCGAGTACTATGGTAAATACTGTCGCTGTAATTGGGTTAAGTTGGGGAGATGAGGGGAAGGGAAAAATTGTAGACTTTTTAGCCCAGCAATCAGATATAATTGTAAGATATAATGGTGGGAATAATGCTGGGCATACTATTAATGCAGAAGGAGTTAAATATAAATTTAAATTGATCCCCTCTGGCGCTCCCTTGGAAAAAGAAGTTATAATTGGAAATGGTTGTGTAGTCGATCCAAAAGTTTTACTCGAAGAGATTGATAACCTGAATAAATTAAATAAGAAAGTGAATTTAAAGCTTAGTTCTACTGCTCATGTAATTTTTCCATTTCATATAACTTTAGATGGCATGCAGGAAGAATCAAAAGGAAAATACCGTGCCGGAACTACAAAAAGAGGAATTGGACCTGCATATTCTGATAAGGTTGCACGTTGGGGTATTAGAGTCTATGACTTAATTCACCCCGAGATATTAAGACCGAAGTTAGAAAAATTGTTTCAGATAAAAAAGAAACTAATAAGGACTTATAATCCTGATTGGAATTTAGATTTTGAGACTATTTACGAAGAATATAAACAATACGGACAAAATCTTAAACCTTTTGTTGCTGATACAGCATTCTATTTAAATAAGGCCATAGATTCTGGCAAAAAAATTGTTTTTGAAGGCGCACAAGGTTCATTATTATGTATCGACCATGGAATGTATCCTTTTGGAACAAGCTCCAATGCAAATGCACTAGGTATAAGTGCTGGAACAGGGATTCCCCCTAAAAAAATTGGAACGATACTTGGAATCATTAAAGCTTATACTTCAAGAGTAGGGGAGGGATATTTTCCTACAGAATTATTTAATGAAACTGCAGAGAAGATTAGAGAACAAGGGCATGAGTTCGGTACTGTAACTGGGAGACCAAGACGCGTTGGATGGATAGATTTATTTAATATTAAATATGGAATCATGATAAATGGAGTGGATAAATTTATTATTACATTATTAGATGCTCTTCAAGGTATTGAACCTCTCAAAATATGTATTGGTTATAAGTTAGATGATATTGAATTAGAATCTTGGCCAATTCAACTTGAAATTATAGAAAGGTGTGAACCAATATATAGAGAATTTAGAGGATGGAAAGTAAGAACCGCCGAAGAATGGACTGAAATTGCTAATCAGGGTTATGAAGCATTACCAAACACTATGAAAATATATATAGAAAGTATTAAAAAGGAACTTGATAATGATATTGCAATGATCTCTATAGGGCCTAACCGAAATGATACTATTGTTTTAGATAATTCTATTTTTCATTAAATTGTATTGAAGAATTCAAGTTATAATCTTTTCTCAAGTTCTATTTCATCCTGAATCGTAATACCATCTTCCCCCAAAATAGGAATTTCCGGTTTCAATACTCGGGACTTTTTTATAGCATTAAGATATATGGCGCTTATGGTAAACCCCTTTTTCTGGTAAAATCGAAGTGCTCTCGTATTATCGTTTGTGGTAATAAGCCAGATTCTAGAACACCTTTTTAAAGTTGCAGTTCTTTCAATTTCTTTTAATAACATGCTTCCTATCCCTTTATTTTCTTTTAAACTATTCATTGAAATTATTTCGCATTCATCTTTGATAATCTCATAAGTTGATAGTCCAACTCTCTCATTTCTCTCATATGCAATAATTCCCTGCAAATTCTCTGCAGAATGAACTTTACCTCGGGTAATAATTAGCTCAGAGCCCCACTCTTTAATTATTAATTCAATTATCCAATTTTTATCATTATTCGTTATAGGTTTTAAATGGAGGTTTTTTTCATTTTTATAATTGATATTTACCACCGATTAAGGGAGTTATATGTTATTGAATAACCTAATTATTTTTTAATATTTTCTGAGAACGATACCATGAAAAGTAATATTCAATTAAGTGAATTTTTATGCTCATTTAAATTAAGTGGAGATCTCTAAGAAAGACAAATGTTTTATATGTAAAAGGTGATAAATAGAGTATATACTCAATTAATAATAATTAAGGTTCAAATTAATTATACTAATTCGTGAAAAAAATGAAATTATTTAAAGAAAATAAAAATGAGTTACTTGAAATTAACAGACAATTTCTGGCTGAAACTCTGAATGGGTCAGCGATTTTACATGATTTAGTTTCACAATATATAGAGGATAAATTGAATAAAGATGAAATAAATGGTGTGATAGAATCCGAACGGAGGTGCGATATTATAAAAGAAAAGTATGTCCAAGTATTGTTTAAAGATAAACGAGCCCTCCCTTTTTTAGTAGAGGATAGATATACTATTCTGATGATGATTGACAGTGTTAATGATAAAATGGAATTTTTTGCAAGATTCTTAAAGGCAAACCCTTTTTCCTTGTTTAAGGAAATCAAAGAGGAATTTAGAGAATTGTGTAATGCTTGTGCTCAATCAGTTGAAGAACTAATCAATTGTGCCACTACGATTGAAACTGATTTTGATAGTGCTTATAAAATTACCTTTACCATTGAAGATTT
>Ga0180438_10001805_pt1 | contig 36927 bp, 39 predicted proteins | sample SS_ome_12_FD_132455 | JGI IMG/M metagenome (GOLD analysis project Ga0180438, IMG submission 132455) | Hypersaline lake sediment archaeal communities from the Salton Sea, California, USA - SS_3_D_2 metaG | ecosystem: Environmental > Aquatic > Non-marine Saline and Alkaline > Hypersaline >... | reverse complement strand
TTCTGTTTTGTAGTTATATGATATTACAGGAAGCCCTCCAACACTAATTGCCCATTTATCTGCCACCTGGGTGGGATTCCAAAGTAATGTTACAAGTGTCCCTGCAGTCTTTTGCATTGGCTTGTCTCCAAACATAGTTGGGTCAACTTTATTCCTAAGTTTCCTTCTAAAAGCAGTTTCGGAAGTTGTAATGGACTCAATGTCTGCTATATGCCTGTATTTAAACTGAGATGAATTTTTTAATATTTCAAAAGCCATCTTCCTTGATTCGGATTGTGTAGGAAGATTAAGCCATTCTTTCATAATACCAGTAGGGCTTCCATAGTCACCCTCTAATGAAGCAATAAATGATGTCATTTGTTTTGGTGCAAGGCTTAAATTTGCTCGAATTTTGGAACCAACAAAAACCCTCCGTAAGTAATTGCCAATCATTCTTTCTTTATTGCCAACATATCCTGCTTCAATTAATTTTTTTATTTGTTCCCCGTGTGCAATCAATCCTTCTGCCTGTAATGCATTCCGTACTTCCCTGCTACTTAATGCTGAAAACATTTTTGAAACAGGTTCAGCTAACCCGACAAATTTTCCATAATCCTGAGTATACCTTATTGCATTTTCAAACATATCATTTTTAAAAAAATCAAAGTCCCCATATCTCCTTCGTTTAGTAAAACCCTTAAATGCAGTTACATTATTAAAACCTACTGAAGGAATATCAACAATTGCTTTTGCATTAATCGGAACATAATTTTCTTCAAATGGAAATTTTGAATTAGTCAGGTTTTCGTAAGTATCGCTTATTTTTTTCCTTGCAACTGGATCATTATAATAATTTTCAACCAAAAATGAAGCAAATTCTTTAATATTACCTGTTAAATTTGAATCAAGTAATTTAAATGCCTCTTCCGTCATTCCTGCACGTTCCATGTATTTTTTATTTGACCCCCCGTATTTCCATGCAGCCCACATGGTAACCGCCGTGCCCTGTTTTAATTGTTTTTCATGGACAATTGTATCCCCATCCCTATTTTTTAATTCAAGCTTAATATTTATTTTTTTTCTGGAATCATCAATCATTTTATTAACAGACCACCGTTTCCCATATATAGACTTAATACCATCTCTTAATTTTGATTTCATCCTGTTTTCTTCTGTAAGATTTACAGAATCCCCTTTTCGAAGGCCTTCTACTAACTTCTTCAGTGCGCCAGTTCCACCCCCAACACTACGATATGATTGATCTATACGTTTTGATAATGATGCAATTGTGCCAAGAAATTTATTATATACACGGGTAAACAAATGGCCCTTCCTGCGTTGTTTTTCAATATCGGCTACTTGCCCTTTTTTTCCTTTTGCTTTCTCTTCTGCTTTTTTAGACCCATAGATATCTGAAGCCACATTTTTATTAATTGTTTTTTGTGCTCTTTCTGTTGTTTTTTTCCATTCTTGATGTTCTTTCGTATACATTTTAGATTCATCTTTGAATGCATCTTGAGCTATCTCTAGTTCTTTTACAGAAGCCTTTTGTAATCCACCATAAAAATCAATAATATTATATGTTTGACGTAATTCTTCAATTTGAAATTGTATATTTTCTTTTTCAGCCTCAAACGCATTGTTTAATTTTGCTTCTAATTCATCAATATTATCCTTTATTTTTTTTAATTCTGCTTCTTTATTCTCTTCTTTTACTGCAAGGGCTTCTTTCATGTCTTCTTTAAATTTTTCCCCTTTTAAACCAGCCCTTGATCTTTTAATTCCACTAACGGTTACAAATGGCTTAAAATCGACAATCATCTTATCCAGTCTTTTAAACTCCTCTTTTGCTACTCTTTTCTCGTTACGTTCAATAACCTTCTCAAGTTTTGATTCAATATCTTTTACCTGTTTTTCTGTAATACGTTCAGAGGTGAGAGTTTTTAATGCTGTAGTTATATTGATACCTTTCAGCCTTCTTAGTTCTGTTTTATTGGTGTCAATAAACTTTCTCAGTGACTCTGCTGAAAAATGTAAATCTTCTTTAGTCTCTTTTAGTTGTGTCCGTGCAGCCTTTCCTCTTTCACCTAATGATTTTTTATATTCCTGCCACTGGTTAATAACCTGTAATTCTTTAGGTACCTTTTCAGATGGTTTCTTTTCCCTTGTTTTCTTCTCAGTAGGTCTTTCTGTAAACCTTTCTGTAGTAACATTGAAATAGTCTTGTTTTACTTTTTCCTGTTGCTCTTTTTTTAACTTTTTATACCAATGGCTCCTTTCAATTGTTTTAAAAGACTCAATAGAAGCATCTGCTTCACTAAGGTTCTCTTTTGATGTATCAAATGATTTTTTAGCCCTCTTTAGTACAGGCGAAGGTATTTTTAATAAGCCCTCTTCCTTCTTTGTTTTCTTAATCTTTGATTGGTCTTCCTTTGTAATTTCCTCTGCTGTTGGCTTGGTTTGTTTGCCCTCCAAGTCTTTCTCCTGAGTTTGCAAACCTTGCATTTTCTTTTTATCATCTCTGCCATCTTTTTTAGTTTTGGATTTTACTTTTTTTTCTGATTCTCTATCTTTTGCAGTGTCCCGTATACTGCGTTGTCCAGGCTCCTTCCCTTCAGCCCCTTCCTCCGGTACTGCCTTTTTAGTTTCTCCTTTAATTTTTTCGGCATCTTTGGCCTCCTTTTCTTCTTTGATTTTTATTTTTTGTTCAATATCAATTACCTCTGGTTCCTTTTTTTGGGAACTTTTTTCTTCTTCTGAAATCTTAACTTCTTCTTTTTCAATAAGTTCTTCTTTTTTTTCTGTTAACTTTTCTTTCTCAATTTGTTTTTTCTTGTCAATTTCTGTCAACTTTGTATCGGGTTTGTCTGAGAATGTTTGCGCAAACTCTTCTATTTTTTCAAAAAATACTTCTTTTTCTTCTGGTTTTAATGTTTTATCATTTTCAATAGCCTTTTTGAATTTTTCAGGATCTCTTGCTACCTCTTCTCCCATAATTTTTAAATCAGCAAGATTGTCAAGAATATTTGCCTGTGCTTCTAGTGCTGCTTTTTTTTGAGAATTTTCTTCTGTTTTTGATTCTATCCTTAGCTCAAATGCCTTTTCTCTTAATTTTCCAATCGGTTCTTTAATATTTTTTGCAATTTCCATAGCACCTGGGGATGATGTTGCAAAATTACCTAATGCCCTAGTACCTGCATACTGAGCAACATCTTTTAATCCAAATGCTAAGCCAATATCAAAAGAAGTTTCAACTTCCCTCCAATCAATATCACCTTTTGTTATTAGTTGTTCTATTGCGTTACTTCCACCAAAACCAACTGCATTAGAACCAGCAGCAGTAGTTGTTCCTAATAATGGCATTCCTGTTGCCTGGGTTATTGTTTTTCCTATTAACCCAGAACTATATCCAAGTGCAATCAATATTCCTGCATCTTTAGCTCCTATTCCTGCCCCTTTTAATCCTTCTGTTATTTTTTCCACAGCATTAGCATCTTCTTCAACTGCATCAGCATACCTATTGACAAACCCAGACCCTACCATCTGGGTTAATATTCGTGGCACCTTTATTATTTTTCCTAATTTAAACTCAGGAGTAATTGCAAGTTCAAGAAACAATCCTTCCATATTACCAAGGTTTGTTAATAACCTTCCTGCCCTTGTGTCAGGCATACGTGTTTCGTCTTTTTCCGCAACAGATTCAAGGACATTTGCTATATAACGAAATCCTCCCCCTTTTTTAGCTCCGGTTATATCACCAACTGTTGTTGCAGCAGCATCTAGTGTCCTAAAAAAATCAGAAGTACCCCTGTTTATTGCACCAACAGTCCCCCAAAAATATGAAGTAGGTTGTTTAGATAATCCTTTTAGTTCTATTATGTTGTTAAAACTTTCACGTTCGCCATCCCTTAATCTCCTTTCAAGGTTGATACCTTCCTTTAGCCCAATATCTTTTGGTGTTATGCCTTTTTCTTTCAAATATTCCCCAAGGCTTTGTACTGGCATATCGCCATCTGCTTTAAAATATGATACAACATCCTCTCCTATAAATTCTTCAGGTTTCTGGTCGATAGATAATGGGTGCCTAAACTGGGAATATGCTGTTTTATCTTGGCGTACTTCTGTTTTTGGTGGTGTATGTGTAATTTCAGAAAATTTTTCTTCTTTGGGTTCGGGTATATTTATAACTGTACCACTCTCCAACCTTGCAATAGTTTTAGCCAAACTTGTTGAATCAATGTCTTTAATTTTAGTATCTATTCCTACGCCTAGTTCTCTTGTTACATTTCGAACATATTTTTCAACATTGTTTTCTGTTTCAGGAGCATATTTGCTGATAAAATCAAATAATGTAGATTCTCCTGTAAGTCCAGTCCTTGTCCTTCCTTCTTGTTTTGCTTTGATGTCAGATATTAATGCTTTGTATCCTTCGTTAGGTGTTTCAAATTTAGCCCACTTGCCTCCTCCTATTTTATTTTCACCCTCAATGGCCCCTTTTTGCCCTACATATATTAAATTTCCAGGATTATTGTGTTCAAATGCAATGCGGCTTTTTTCAGGAATAATAATAGGAGTGGTTTCTTCTGAAACAGCATATTTACTCCATTTGTTTTCTTTAATAGGAGCCTGTGTCTCTTTGACTATATATTTATCCCACTTGTCTGGCATAATTACATTTTTTGTGCATCAGGATTTTCTTTAACAAACTCGGTTTCTTCTTCTGTGGGAATATCATATACTACTCCATTGAGCGTATATTTTGTAGTTGATTTTTCTTGTCTCGGCTCAATGCCTAATTTTTCATCAAGCCAGTTAAGGAACCTTTTATCTTCTCCTTCTTTCCTGAAATCAAACTCTTCATCTCCTACTTTAAGATTATATCCTTTCCACCATGCTTTACCGGTTTCAACATCTTCCTCTTTAAGTAATTCCTGTAATTCTTTAGCAATTGTTTTCCTGTTTTCAATAAGGCTTTTACCCTCTAAAACCATATCCCTTATCCCTTTATATTTTGGGTTTACTGCTTTTTCTTTTATGTCAACTTTAAAATCAGGATCCAATAGTTCTGGAAAATTACCAGGAATACTTTTTTCTCCAAGCATAGGCCTTATTACTTCATCAAATATTCTTACCATTGCTGCCCTTTTAGCTCCCTGAGATGCATTTTTCTTGGGAATTGGTAATATTTTCCTTTCTGTATCTCCTTTGCTGTTTGGTTCTCCAACTAATTCGATATTTCCCTGGGGGTTAATAAATGCATCGGAAAGGTTGCCTAAGCCTGTTGAGTACCCTGTTTTTAAAATATCTACTGCCTCTTGGTCTTTTCCCATAATCCTTGATACCAAGTCTTGGGAAAACTCCATGCTTCCAAAATATTTAGGGTCAAGCCCCTTTTTGTCCCATTCTCTTCGTTGCCCTGTAAGCTGTTCTTTTTTTGCTTCTTCTCGCATTTTAAGCATAGAACTTGTAACCGGATATGTTTTTGAAGAAGGAGCCATTAATTGGTTTCTATATTGATTTATTAAATTCCTTGTTCGCTCTCCTTCTTTCGAATAAGGATCGCTTAAATGATGTTGAATTACCTCATCGTTAGCAATACGTTCATCAAAAAGCCTTACTGCCTCTTGCCCTCTTGCATATTCTTTTTTATAAAAAGGTGATTTTTCATCCCAATCAACCGTTTCTTCCCCTTTTAACTTTGAAATATCTTCATAATTTGAAGAAAGGTGTTTTAGTACATCAAACCTTGGCACTAATATTCCAGAAGCATCCCTCCCTATGTTTCCTTCTTTTTCAAAAGCACTTAAATTTTTCAATGATGCTGGGTGCCAACTCTCACGCCCTGGCCCGGTTAATTCTTTTTGTGCGTTTGCATATTGTGCTACATTCCATTTTTTCTTTGCAGTATTCTGTTCTACTCTTAATTTATCTCTTTTCATTTCAAGATAATCATTAGCAGATAATTTTTTTCCCTGGTCTAACCACCGTTTTGCCCATTTATTGGTGACATCATTAACCTCTCCAAGGTGTTCTTCTGCTACTTTTTGAGATAATCCCTCTACCGCCTTAAAATCAAGGGCACGTAACATTTCTTTGTATTCCTGCGCTTGCCTGGATTTGTCTTTCTCTAACTTTGCCAACATAGATTCCGTGATTCGTTGGGAAGCTGCATGTAATGGAGTTGCAAAATCACCTAAAAACAACGGTGCTCCTCCTGTTGGAATATTTGATGTTCGTGCCATTTTTATTAATTTTTATTAATATCCGGGAACTTGAATTGTTGGATTTCCTAGTGCCTGATTTGTCCACATCTCTTGATTTTTCTCTAATCGTTTTTGTGTTAAAAACGGCCCCAATGATGTAGGTTCTCCTGTTGATGTTGTATTTTGGTTAAGACCCTGGTATTGATCCATCATCCAGTCATTCAGCCATGCCCCGTAAGCTGTTTGTAGTCCACCTGCAATATTAGCGGCTCCTCCTTGTGCTTGTTCTGAAGCGTAGCCCATCTCAGACATAAATGGAACAAACCGGTTGTAATAAAATTGCTGATTTTCTGCTTCAGACATTAATCCAAGAGACTTCATTAATTGTAATTCCTGGTTGGATTTATATTCAGCACCTTTTTCAAGTATCTGTTTTTCAATATCCATTTCTTGCCCAAAAAGTTGGGCATATAAACCCAATACATCCGAGGAGGTTTCTGAGGCAGCTTCTCCTCTTGACAATGCACTACTTATTCCGGATTTAATTCTTGAACGGGTAATATCTTCGCCCGGCAACCCTGTTTGAGAAGCACCCTCCCTTGCTAATTGGACTTGTTCTTTTGTTGCGCTTGGTATGTTATATTGCATATTTTCCAATGCCCGCCTTCTTCTATTGTTTGCTGCACCTCTCTGCAACAATCCTAACCCTGTTTGTACTCCCGACAAAATGAGTGGTAATGCTTGAATTCCCATCTTATTTTTGATTTATAGTTACAACTTTCATTTCCCTTAAATTATTAAAATTAACGCTTTTTGCATTAATATTTATATAGTGCCCTGATATCTTATTACCGGAATATAGTAAATTAATATCTTCTGTGCCGTCCCTTTTTATAATATTCCTCAATATTGGGCCAGCAAGGCTTCCCTCCCTGTTTCTTAACAATGCTGGGTATATCATAGTCTTTTGCCCAAATGGATAATTATTATCTTTTTCAGATGTTATTTCAATAGTCCACTGCCCATCAGTATCCAAGGTGATATTTTCATAACTTTTTTGTACTTGAGGATAGCTGTTTGCAACAGCATCAACATATGCTTCTTTCCTTGTGCTTCCATAGAAACTATTGGCATTTCCTGTATTGTGTTGATAAATTTCCCCATTTAAAAATGAATATAAAATATCCCCGTGCCATGCAAAATTTTCAGGAATAAGGCTTCCATTATTGAATTCTACAAAAAACAAAAAACCTTTATTCTCTTCTTTTTCAGAAAAGAGTATTGTTTCTATTGAAACACCCATAATAAAAGAAATATATACCGACTCTGTTTCTTCCTCTATGGCAACAACAATATCTTTAGTCCCAATATATTCCCGGAATGCTTTTGCTTTTGCTTCAAAGTATTCCTTCATATTGTATTTACTGGAAATTTCTATTGTGCCATTTGTTGCCGACCTACAAAAGTCACCTGTTATCGTATCAAAAAAATAAACATAGTCATTTGAGGCACACACTGACCTGGGATATTTGGATCCAAGGTATGCTTCATACCTCAACTGGCTGCCAAATACTTTATCGGTTTCAAGTACAATTTCGTCTCCGGAAGCTTGTTTAGCGTAATTTTTACCGATGTAAACAGACGTTTCCCTGTGTTCTTGTATAATCTTTAATGTATCCCCTCTTTCAATAACTTTTGTAATATCACCATATATATCAGAAACAGAATAAGATTCACGTTGAGATAAAAATACATTAAGCCTGTTAAGTTCTGTGTTTTCAATAAAGTTTTCACTCCTTTTTATTTGCTTAGATGTCTTTTGCTCTGACTTTGTTTTTACCACACCTCTTCCTATATTTATTCCCGTAGAAGCATAATAGTCTGAAAAATTATTATCTTCGACAAAAACAACAGGTTCACTTGTGTCTCCACTCAGCCTTTCTCTATAATAAATATCTCCAAAATCAGGTTCCAAAATAGCCGGAGTTGCTAAGTCTGAAGACTGGGGTTGCACCCCGGCATCGTGTCTCCTTGTTGCTTCGCCTGGGCTTAATATATTAAATTCTTCTCCTATTTCATAATATACTTTGTCTTGTGGAGTTAAATTGGGCCTGTATATTTCTATATTATCAATCTCTGGTGGGCTTGTTCCAATAATTGCATCAAACCCTCCATCAATAATAAATCCGGTTTCTGTTACATCTGTGCCACCATCATCATATGTCCTCGTATATTCGTCTAATACTTCATAACTATCTTCGTGGCCCCATCTTCTTACACGATCACCATTTGCCCATACATAAGCAGATAATTGTGAATTAGGAAATGCTTTTATAATCCTGGTTATGGCTTGATTTATTTTTAAAAAATACTTATTTGTCGGAATCCCGTTACCTCCATCTACACCAGTGCCAAGTATTTGTTCAACAACTGGCACGAACAATGAATAGGTATATGAATTATAGGGAATGTAAGCAATCCTGTATGTTTTAGCCCACTCAGGAGGTCTGCTATTTATTGTAATTTTTGGTTTTGCTACTGTTTGTAAATTAGCAGGAGAAGCTACTGCATCTGGAAGTGGTGCATAAATCTCTTTATCTCCAAAAACAATATTGTACCGACTATACCCATCATTGTATACTATTCCAAATTTATGATATTGTCCACGTTTTAATCCTTTATAAACGACTGAGGATGCAGATGTTATAATCCCGGTTGCTGTTGATGCCCCAGATAAATTCCAATAATCAAGTATTACTTTATTGTTGCCTGAATTTAAAACATCCATCGGTGGAAGCGGGCTACATTCCTGTATTTGGTTTTTTAATTGATTATATAATGATTCTTTTGCAATACTTGGAAAATCTCCTGGTTCTGTGGTTGGTGTAATATATTGTGCAACCACAGTTTCATCACCCCTTGGTACTGAAATTTGATATACCGAATTAGCATAAAAAGTCGATGGTATTGTAAACGTAACCCTTGTTCTTTTTACTTGCGTGCTTCCGCATTTTGTTATAACAACAACAGAGTCATTAGATGTTTTTGGAATAGTAGTAGAACTAGAACTAAAATCTGCATCTGCTGTTACTATGCTCAAGTCATAATCTAGTTGGCTTTCTTCAAAATCATACCCAATTTTAGGCATTGACATGCCAATATATTTCCCATCAAATAAAAATAAATCTTTAGCCGACAATGGCACATCATGGAAATAAGCATTTCCATAAGCATTATCTATAGAATCAAGTGATGTATTATTTAAAAAATAAACAGTATATAATGCATTGTTAGAAATAAGGCTAGACCCATTGGTATCAAATTTCTCTATTGTTATAAATTTATAAAAAGAATCAGTATTCCGATTTGATGCATCCCTTATAGCAATGTTTATAGATTTTACGTCATTACTCCCTGTGCTAACAGTTATTCGAAGTGCGTTATTTGTAGTAATGTCTGTTACCCATACACCAACACTGGTAATATCTTCCTCTGGTAATGGCACATAGCTAATCGGGCTATAAGTAGACTCATGAAAATCATCATACACATAATTGTATTTTACCTGCCATTGCTTTTTCCGCAGGTTATTGAAATTAATGGTTTGACCTTCGTGCTCTGTTAATGAATCATATATTACATTTGGCTTGAATTGTGGTGGTTTTTTTATATACGGGAAGATGTTTTCATCAAAAGGTTGGTCTGAACTAGAATATGCTTCTCCTGAGAAGTTATTCGTGTAGTTTAATGCTTTTAATATATTGAAGCTTTTAGGTTCTTGTGAATTGTCATTCCAGTATAACCTTCCTTCTACTACTTCGGCATTTACAATATTGTCTGTAAGCCCAAGCGTGGATTGTGAATAAAAAATTTTTTGTACTTCCCCTGTAGAGATAAAAACCCTAAAAATAGAATGGTTCCCTTGTGAATTATATACAAACCAAATTATTGCTTCATTTTGTACATCCGGGCACCATCCAATGGTTTTATTTGTGCCTGTAGGTAAAGTTGGAGAAGTAAGCTTTACTGTACCGTCCACAGGAGTATTTGAAAAAATGTTGCCGATATTATCTGGCCTCATATTAACTCTTTTCCTAACCAATCCCTGGTCTGATCTTAAACTTTCGGAATCAATATTATCAACCATTGGCCCCGAGAGAGGTAATATTTCTTCTAACCTTGGCATTATCTCCTTACTGTTGAGTTATATGATTCAAACTGTGAGTCTAAAAACTCATCCATGTTTTGTGGTATATATTCAATGTCTGTAAATTCTTCAAAATACCTTGTGCGTTCACTTAACATCATTTGAAGTTCACCAATTGAATAGCGTTCAGGTATCCTCATTAATGCAAAGTCATATTTAACCATTGCAATAATTAAATCCCTCATGTGGTATGGGATGCAATTTTCGGTAGAACAATCAATGCCGTTGCTTCTATACCTTAAAACAACTTTTATTTCATCCGGGGGGTTGCCATTCTCATCTAAGCCTTCATAATTCCTGACAAAAAACCTACAGTTCTCATCATCTTCCACCCAATATCCAATATTAGACCCCCTTGCTCCAAACTTTACGCCCCTCTGTGGTATTTCTTCATTTTCCTCAATTTCACTATCATAAGTCTCCCCGTCCCCTGTAACTGTTTTGGACATATTTGGCTTTCTTGTAAAACTCCAATATTCACCATGTTTATATACTCCTACAGAAATTACTTTAACTAGGCTATCCGGATATTTTCCTGATTTTAAATCATCGTCAAGTACTATAATTTCCTCTTTATAGGAACGGGCATAATTGACATTTAAATTTCGTATTGCATTTAATACTTTTTGTAATGCCTGGGCATAGTACCTTTTTGTTTCATGGTCTTTTAATGCATATAAAACCTCTGAAATAAGTGTTGGGACTCCAACAAAGCCTTTATTTAAAGAATTACTTGACATCATCATTAGTATTATCGGTTGGCCTTAAACCCATGGTTTTCATCACCATTTCTGTTAATTGGTAATCACCCCCAGGAGTGTTTATTACATCGCTATCTGACAGGTCTGTGAATTTCACAACAATTTTAACAGTAATTTCATCCATTACTTTATACTCAGTCCTGTTTGATTGAAGTACAACTCTTTTGTTGGCATAATCAATATAACAAAAAGGGACAGGGCTACAACAGAATGCTTCCAAATCTTTTAGGTTTACAAATTCTGACTCAGACATCCTGCTAATTAAAACATTGCTATTTTTTGGTTTTACAAGCCTAATCCCCAATCCATACTTTAATGGTATTGGGTTTACAGGCAGTGTGGCATAAGAAAGCCCATTTTGTTCCTGAAGGGAAATATCATATGACTTGCAAAAATAATCAAGGTCGTAATTGTTTATAAACTGTGGATTATCAAAAAAAGAAGCCACTACGGTATCATATGCTTTAGAAACCTCTATTGCTACTTCTTGTGGATGTACCTGCTTTAATCCATCTTGGGTCGGGGCTGACTGTTGTATGTTCCCCATTACTGAGAATATAAGTTGTAGTTTAGTCATTATTTGCCTCCTTCCACATATTTATTTGCCAATGCTTCTACGTCTTGCCTTTCAATATTAACACCCATGTCTTGTAGTATTAAATGAAGTACATCTAACTTATTTTCATCTTTCCATTCTAATTCGAATGATGCCGTTGAATCATATTCTAGTTCGCCTGTTTGTGAATTTACATTAGTTGAGAATATTGGGTCGGTTGGCCGTCTGTAATACGATACCGTAGCAGATGTGATTGATTCTGGCCATATTTTTAAGCCTTTGTTTGTCCTTATAGCAAATGGGTATTTAGTGTCTTCTACTCTTATTGGATGCCTTAGCCTTGAACTTAACTCTTGTAATGATATTATCTCTGACACAATGGAACTACTTGTATAAAAGTCATTAATAAAATACCAATTAGTTATTATTGTTTCTTGGTTGGTGACTGTTACATCTTTCAATTCAAGAAACGGGTCAAGGTCTGTTTCTATAATCGAAGTTGCACTTGGGCCAGCATTTGCTGTACCTGGAACATATCTTTCTGGCAACCCAAGCCGATCCCTTAATAACCGGATATTCTTTGCTTTTAATTCAAGTTCAAATTCCTCCGGTTTTATCCAATTGCTATAAATATCTTTATTAACAACCAAATGCAATAACTTATATAAATCGAAATTTGTCATACCAATAGAGGGGGGGTAAGCCCCCCCTTATTTTATTAATTATAATTACCCCTGTTTTTCTAAAATTTCACCAATCTGTTCTACTTTTTTAATTAGAGGGGGGCACTGTACGCCATAAAACCTTGCCACATTGTTTAAATCCTTAATTTCCATACTTTGTAGTATCTCCGCAGTATATCCTCCATCCGGAATTTCAATTTTAAAATCATCAGGATTTTTAGCAACTGTCGTTACTTCTGTATCTACCGGGGTACTCGTGGTTTCTTCTTCTGTAACCGGCACTGTGGTTGTATTTGTTGTAACCTTCTTTTTAGGAAGTGTTTTAATGTGCCTTTCTACAAGTTTAAGGAATTTATCAATGTTAATATCCGGATGGTTGTTATTATCTCCGGCAACAACAGCCTCCCTTATTTTAAAAGCAGTAGTTTGTAAATTCTGGTCGTTTTCGGAATCTAACCCAAGTGTAGTAGCTAGAAACTCCATAGAAACACTGTTGAAAATCACCGAACCTGTATCAAGTAAATAATCATCAACCAGCTTAATACGTTTTAATTTGCTTACCTTTTCTTTTATTTCGGATTCTGGGTTGAATATTTTAAATATTTGCTTGTCTGTGTCTCCAACAAAATTAGATACAACCAAAAGCAACCAGGCTAAATCTTTTTCTTTTTCACCCAAGACAATAGATTCGTAAATAAATACCCTATTGCCCGGATAAGAAACAATTTTACCTTGTTTTTGTGGTGCATACTTTGAATACCTGACATTAATTGCACCAATGTCACTAAGATACATTGGAATTTCAACAGGTATTGAGATAGGAGGAATGGGTTTATATGAGATTTTGTCTTTATCCCATACTTTTTTAACATCCTTTCTTATAAGGATAACCTGCCCTCCGTTTTCATGATAGATTCTATCTACTTTTTTTTTGCCTTCGTAGTATAATCTTTCAATTTCAGTCCCTTGTTTTTTTGGCACAACGGCCTTGTCTTCATAATAAATTGCCATAATAAAGTTTAAATTTATATTTAACAGAAGGGAAGGGGTTGTATTCCCCTCCCTTCAAAACCCTAATCAGATTTTAAGACCAATATGGCCTGATTTAAGGCAAGCAAGAATGTCATGGTTTCAGTCAGCATATACCATGTTGACTGGTCATATTCATTGGTAAACTTGAACCCAAGGCCATTAACTCCTGCAGCATCACCTACGATTAACTTACGATTTTCACCGTTGTAGTTGAGGTATCCTATTGTTACATGGTTAAGAGGCTTTTTCTCGTAACCACCAACAGAACGCCCTGCATTATCGTAATAGTTCATGGTTGCAGTTACTTTTGAATCCGGGAAAATCATTCCCAAGGTTTCAAAATTATAACCATCGGCACCATAAGCTACAGGGTTAGAGAATTCCGGAATTTCTGTAAGGACGTTAACGATGCCGTTTTTGGTGAATTTCTTCATTACAAAACCAACATCATACATATTGGAATACAAATCTGTCCCACCTGAAAATTCCCTAATAAATTCCAATCCACTATTTTCAATTCCTAGTCCAAGCTCCTGCCCATAGCAGAAGTTGACAGTACCTTTACCAACCCCTTGCGAGGCCAATAAGAATTTGATAATGTCAAAATTGTCTTTTCCGTAAGAACCGGTATAGTATTGTTTCATTGCCTGTGCAAACATTCCAGGGATCAAACCATAATCCGATGGGACTGCGTTTGTTTCCCCTGCTTTATTATCCCCTGTTAGAGTATTGGCATTTGGTTGACCCATTAAAAGGTAATCGTTCTGTTGTATCCTGAGCCTAAACTCAGTTTCATTTAAAGAACGAGACATTAATGTAGAACCATCTTTTGCTTGTGCCAATTCTGCCCATTCCTGAAGTGCCTGTTGCCCACCTTCAATATCAAGAGTTTCCTTCATGATACGTGTTTTGTGTTCATGGCTATACCAAGCCCTTTTCAAGCCGGCAGGTTGCCCTTCTCCCGGTGCAAATGAAGATGCACCAACAATTAATTTTTGCCCTACCGGGATTGCTGCAGTAACCTGTGAAGCCGAACTCCATGGGGTTAATGTATAAGTATATGGGCCTGAACCCGACTTATTTGTAATCTTGTAAGACAACGGGATATTGCTGTTAACATACTTGGCCGGTATGTGGATGTCAAATCCAATACGGCCGTTTCCTTTATCAGAAACCAATGTAATATTAGCTCCTGCAATTCCTGTGGATATCTGTGTTTTGACATCAACTGTGTCATGGATGAATCCTTCTTCCAATACAGTAATATTCCTGGCGGATACATCATGTATGCGTTTTGCCCACATCATAAAATCCCACAACCTTAACTGGTCGCCATATAACTGTACTAACTCTCCGTATGTTTGTGGCTTTAAAGTCTCTGACTCTACAGTAAGCCTCCATGCGGTTGAATACCCTCCCTGGTTCAAACCAGTCTGGATGGCAATCCCTTTTGGTGTACTCATAATTTAATATTTTACCTCCCTCATTCTATCAAGTAAGCAGCCTTTGTGCCATGTCCTCATCAGTAGCTTTTGTAGACATATTTGTTTCTACTGGTTTATCATCATTAAGGGGTTGGGCATTTTCATATTTTTCCTTGGCCTCATCCCATACCTGGCTTTCTTTATGCTTACCATAAGCAGCCAGTATTTTGGGGCCTTCTGTTGCCCATATTTCAGAAACAAGCATATTGTTTAGTTTCTGAATATCAGAATCAGATTTAATATCATAGCCACCCTCTATAGATTCAGCTAATACAAATTCTACAAGCTCTTTACTTGCATCTTCTGTAAGGTTAACTTCAAATTCAAAATCACTTCCATCCACTGGTTTGATTTTTACTAAATTACTAACCATGCTTTCTGCTATAGGCCTGTTGGTTTCAAGTGCCCTTTCTTGTTTTTCTTTTTCTTCATGAACTCCACGTTCAATGTCAGAAATTAACTCGTCAGAAACACCATCTCCTTCTTTTGGGTCTTCGATTTTACTCTGGATAGATAGAAGTTGTTTCCTGGCATCCTCTGCCTCTCCGTAAACAACCTGTTTGTCTATTTCTTCCCAGTCCTCGAATTCTGCAACATCTAGGTCTTTCAATCCCATTCTGTGTAATTTCAAACTCAAGGGATCCACTTTTGAGTTTGCTGCCCTGTTTAATGATTCAGCAAGGCTGATTGCTTCAAAATCATCAAGCTTGTCTACTTCTGCATTCATGATTTTTGACAAAGAAGCCTCCTTTCCAGGATATTCTTTTGCCAATTGAGCAACCTTGTAAGACTGTATTGATGGAAAATGAGAAAGAACGTTAGAACTTTCTTTTATTTTCTCTGTAAGCTGTTGAATAATTTTATCTTGCCCCTTGTATTTCGATTGGTTCGCCATAAAATCATTCGCAGCACTGATATTATCAAAATTAGTATTAAACTTTTTATTAATTAACTCAACCACCTTTTCATCCGGAAGCGTTTCTACATCTACAGCCGGCTGTGTGGTTACATCAGTAGCAACTGTTGTTACATCGGTAGCTACTGTTGTTACATCGGTTGATACTGATTGAGTAGTCACATCGGTTGCCACTGTTGTTACATCAGTAGAAGCCGGTTGTGTAGTCACATCGGTTGCCACTGTTGTTACATCAGTAGAAGCCGGCTGTGTAGTCACATCGGTTGCAACAGGCTTATTACCAAAAATTGCCTGTTGTGCTAATTGTTCATCTGTAAGGTTTTCTTCTAACATTTTCTTTAATTTAAATTATTGTTCTTGCTGTGCCTGTTGAAGTTCTTGCGGTTGCCCTACCCCTGGTGTATCAGGGGCACCTTCAATGCCCGGTTGGGGCATTGGTGCCTGTAGCCCCTTGAAAATTTCAGGGGAAGGTGGCTTGCCGAATTTTATAGTAAATTCACTTTCAAACTCTTTTTGTATTTTAACCAATTCAAACATCCTTTCATTCTTCTTATTTTTTTCTTTTTGTTGTTCAACTTTGGCGATTTGGTCGCCCTGTAATTCTATTTTTTTAAGTTGGGCGGCTTCTGCTTCTTTGCCTTTCTTCCTCAACATATAACCAAGTGTCAATGATATAAACCGTAAATTTTGCTTTTGTTCTATCATATCCCTGACAATAATTGCTTCTGAAGGGTCAAGAAGCCCAGAAGAACCATCGGCTGTCCTTGCCTTTAAGGATTCTTGAATAATTTGTTCTATAAACGCTTTCATTTCAGTAACATCCCTGGCTTCAATTGCAATTCCATATTGGACATTGTCTTTTTCTGCCATTTCTATTACTTTTATTTTAGCATCTCCTATAACCTCCGAATAACTGTCTCTTATCTTTTTATTTTGCCGTATTAAGCTTTTAATACGGTAAGCAACATTTATTGCAACGTCTGATTGTATTTCAGTAGATGCACGTATAACAGAACCAATAATCTGATTAGTACCTTGAAGGGCAATTTGCATATTATATTTACCGGTTCTTGGTTCGGGTGTATTGCCGGTAGCGACAAGGTTTATACCAGAGATAAATTCTATCTCCTGCATAAATTTGTCCATAATCTCAAATTGTACTTTTATGTTTTCATACATTTTAGTTACTAATGGGTCAATTGGCCTGTGCCCCCCGCCCATTGCTGCAAAATTTAATGGGTTACTACGCTTGTACAACAAGATTGCCTGTTGCCTGTAATAAGATAAAACTTTGGTTACATCCCATGATTTATCTTTCCCTATGGATATGTTTTTTAATGCACCCACATCTACTGCTATACCATTTGATATTGCAATTGAAATAGCCTGTTGTGTTTTCCACCAAGCTAAATTCAACCCGTTCAATAATGGCTTAATTTGCCTGAACAATGCAGGTACGCCAAGGCGTATACCCCTATATGACAGTCTTGGTTTTTTGGGATTGTTCCGAACCATATATTTAACTTTTCCAAAGTCTGCCATTAAATCTGTACCAACCACCCATGTTCCTTCACGGACGTAACGGATTTTATTATCAAAAACTTCAAGCCCTTCCGGGTCTTTATTTTTTAATAGCTTGGTAAACTCCCTTCCGTTCTTGCTGGTATATTTATAATATTTTTCGTTATCTATATCAATAAACTGGAATACAAATGTTGGTATCCTATAAAAATCAAAACCCAAAGATCCGGTTACATCGTCAAAGTAACCATATTCATCCCATTCGCCTATATTTGGATTGTTGTACCTTCCTGAATAGAAATAAGCTAATCCTGCAGCATCTTCGTGAGAAAGATTAAATTTTTGCCTGACTTTAGAAATAGGCCAAAATTCTAACTCATAACCATATTCCGAATTTTTATAGCTAAAATCACGTGAATACTGAAGTCCACCGTATTTAGGATCAACATACCTTACTTTTATCCTTTTTTCTTCTGGGTCGTAATATTCTTTTACTAATGCATACCTAATGGAAGCAAGGTCTTTAAGTATTTTTTCAAGAACTTCTTTTTCCCATTCACTTACATCAAAAGTGTGCTGGATAAGCAACTCCATATTTACAGCATATGGCACTTTAAAACCACCAGTACTTGCATATAATTCCAGTTCTTTTTCATTAATGGGCATAAATTCAGGTTCTTGCCCTGAAATTCCAATCATTGCCCTTTGTTGTTTTAGCCATTCCTGATTCTCTTTTTCAAACCACAGCCTGGCTTTTTCCATCTCCTCTTTTTGTACGCTGATTGAGTCAATTGCATTTACTGCTGTTTCATAATACATTGAACGGGCCTGTTCTATAACCTTAGTCATAATCTTAGGCCCAATTGATATGGGGCTTTCGTCAATATTTACCCATGCCATCCTGTCTGCGACTTCTTCCGAAATCTGCCCCCTCATATCATATCCATCCCCATCAATAACCCTCTGGTTGTTGTTATTTTTTTTGCCATATAAAAAATCCCTATACTGGTCTACTGGCTGGTTCCCCTCCATATAGCTCCTCATCAAATCAATATCATTAAAACCAGCACCCATCCATGTTGATTTTTTCTGAAAAAGGGAATATATATATTTAGCCCATGGGAGCATATATTCCACAGAGTCTTTATTATCAGGAGCAGTATCTTGGTTTGGGTAAGAAAAATTCTTTTTCACATAGGCATCATTTACAAAAGTCCCCTGTTTATTTGCATCATACCCTTTTACGGATTTTTGAATTTGACTTTTACTATATTTCTTTTTAGCCATCTTATACTACTTTACCTTGGATTCCTAAAGAAACTACTTCATCATTTCCGTCTTGAAACTGCATAATATCAGCATAGATAGACGTATCTCCTATTAATGCCGCCATAAATGCAGCCAATAAGTCATATTTTGTTAATTCTTCCATGGAAGATATGTCTTTCGCTTGCCTTAACAAAGGAGTGATTTTTTCTATATGTGTATGGTCAACCAAATGGTCTTTAGCAAGCGTAAACATTTTCTTTTTTGACTGTGTGGCCATAAAAGTGCCTGGTGTCGGGTCTACCTGTATCCTTCCATCCGGAAATTGTTCTGCCATATGGTTTAGATACCCTCCATACTGCCACCTTATAATATGGCTCCAAACTTCTGTTTTATTCCTTTCAAGATGAATGAGTCCACCATAATATATAGCTACTTTTAACGCTTCTTCTGCAACGACAACATTATTAGGGAACCTTTCCTGTAGTGCAGCGACACAATGTTTTGTTTTCCAATTTTTTTTATCAAAATCATTTGTGTCTATATCTTTATCACGCCTTCTTAATACACATATTCCCGTATCTGAAAGTTTTGTAAAACGGCTCTTTAAAGCCATTGACTCCCCTTTATTGTTAAATTCATGAGGGTCTACTCCTACTATAAATTTTTGTGGTTGTAGTGGCCTGAACATTGGCACATAGTCATCAGCAAACGCAGAATAATAATCCATTGTCGTTTTTAGGTTTGCTTCGTGTGGTTTTATTACTTGGGAAACATACCACTGCCCTTCATTATCTTCAATAAATTCTACAGTAGAAAGCCTTGTCCCATTAATCCACTCAAACCTGCCACGTACATATTTTATATCTTTATCAAGTTCGAACACCCTCTCTTCTATTAATTCTACAGGGAAACCTATAAATCCGGTTACTCCTTTCCAACAATCATCATAATCTTCAGGGAATTTTCGAACAAAACTCCTGTATGCATCCATTTTTTTAGGGTCTTTCTCATCAAAAAGCTCAAGCCTTTTCCTTTGTACCCATGCCTGGCTGCCAATGGTTTTTTTATACCCCATGGCCATTTGCCGTTTCGTTGGCTTTAATAATATCGGGTTTCCGAATTTATCTGTAAACCCTCTTAGGCAATAACTGGTTGGCATATAACTTATTGAAAGCCCGGATACAGTTTGCCCATCTTCCCCTCTGCTATAAAAATTAGAAATGTCGCACATTTCTTTATAATCCTGCCCTCCTTCATTCATTTTCTCAACCGTTGAAGGATGAGTACAAAAACCAAGGATGTCACCTCCTGCTTCAAGCGACATTGTTTCTTTATTAATTTGCCAACGGTTTATAACATTGCCGACACGTTTACCTTTTCCTTGTTCATCATACCCTGCAACCATTATTTTTTTACCATCATTTTTGGTATCAGATGCAGAGTCGGTAAAATTAATAGAAGAACCAAGGACATTAACATTTGGGTGTAATACTGTTTTGGGTGTATTAAATTCTATTTCAGTAGCCCCTCCCTTCCATGTTGGTTGAAGCCATAGGTGCCAGCGTTTAAATGCAGGTACAAGTTTCTTTTTAAAATGAGTCCCGGCATTATCACCGTCCATTGAAACAACAGTCCCTAGATTATCAGTACCCGTTGTCTCTGTCATAATCCTCGTTATAATATGGCAAAACTCATTCGTTAGCCCCTCCCTTCTTCCTTTTGGTTCTATGGCACCAAAAAATACCCTTTTGCCGAGGTCAACCATCCTGTATTTACCATTGACTTTAATGGCATTTCCATTACTGTCCCTATCCATAAAGGTTTCCGTTGTCTCTGCCAGGTACTTCCGAAAGAGGAACCTCCTGCGTTGCCGTTCATCGTACTCAGGGTAACCCTCGCCCTTCCTGAGTGTCATCCAATGAAGGTGAAGGTAGGAAAAATGCCATCCTGTAATATAAGTTGGCTTTCCATCATTGAAGAACCAATACCCATATTGCATATGCCACCGGAATAATTTCATCCATTTTATTTCATACTTTAATTCATTGGCCCTTTTTTTCAATAAAGACCAAAATCTTTTCTGTATGTCATAGTGAGAACCCCTTTTATTTTTAAAGAAATCATAGCATTGTAATTGTAGTTCCTCTATTTTGTCTGGGACTTTCAACCTTTTAAAGAATTGTTCTGAGGGTGGTAGGCCATATCCGTGTATATAATTTAATGGTGGAGGTTGAGGCAAACTAATCCTTATTGGTTTTAGGTTCTTTGACCCAAAATTAATAAGGAAAGAATCGTCTGCCTTAACATATTGATTTTCAACAGAACGCATTCTGTTCATTATCTTGCTACTCATCTCCTATAAACTTTAAATCGCTTACTTTATAATCTTTCGGATATGGTTCTTCGTCTACAATTGGCTTTTCTTCATTTAGCCTTTTAGCAACATCTTCTGGCCTGAAATCTGTGGAAATCTTACCCGCAAAATCATATAGGGCTTTTTTTAATTCGCCTGTTTCGTCACCAAAAAATATTGCATTTTGCAATGATTTTAATTCATCTGCAAGAATGTCTATGTTTTGCTTTAACTTGTCATAATCAGATGGTTTTTCAAAGTCCTTTTCGAGAGAATCCTTTATTTGTTTAAAATAAAGTGCCTGGTAACTCTGGTACCTTATAAAATCAATATCATTTTGAAGAAACAGGTATCTGATTATTAACTTGTTTACATTTTGGTTTTTACCAAGTATTATTCGTTCTGCTTCAGGTATATATTTCCCTTCTTTGGTTGGAAACCCGGATTCTTTAGCGGTTTCCCTCCTCCTTTGTGCCCATTCCTTATATTTTAATACATATGGAGATTTTACGTCATATGTAAGAATTATATATTTAAACACATCATCCCTATTAACCTCTCCCAAGAACAAGTCGGTTGACATGTCTTTGTGAAGGGAAATAAACCTTTCTACAAAACCACTAATAGTCGGGTCTACTTTGCATTTATCACAACCATCAAGCATTCTACGGAGAGGTGGTTGTTGTAGTGGTTACTGCTGCAGTAGTTGTAGTAGTCGTAGCTGCTGCGGTAGTCGTAGTAGTCGTAGCTGCTGCGGTAGTCGTAGTAGTCGTAGCTGCTGCGGTAGTCGTAGTAGTCGTAGCTGCTGCGGTAGTGGTAGTCGTAGCTGCTGCGGTAGTGGTAGTCGTAGCTGCTGCGGTAGTGGTAGTCGTAGCTGCTGCGGTAGTGGTAGTCGTTGTAGCTGCTGTGGTGGTGGTGGTGGTGGTTAATGCGGCATCAGAATAATCTCCAATAACACCACTTGCAAATAGTACCTCTTTCACAAATGCATTCCTGTAAGTAACTTCAACACAACTAGTTTGCGACCCTGCAACGGTAATTGATGCCGTCCTTAATTGTTCAATGTATTTTTCCTGGACAGACCTTACGGTTGTTGTTGCTGTAGCAGCAATTGTTCCAAGAGTATTATACATATTAAAATCCTGCAATGTGCCGGAAATATACCCATCTATTTGGGTCTTTGTATTTCCACTCCTGTATAGCCTGGTTTTAACCATCCTGTCTGAATTTTCAGTATACAGGAACCGGCAAGCACCAGAAACACTCTCCGTGTAAATAATTTTATCAGGGTCTAATGCCAAGGTTATATTATCTTGCAAAGCAACCCCGTCAACATGTGTAATTACAATTTGTTTCATAATTTTTCTTTTTATTTAGACTAAATAAATGTAATTTTACTTAACAAATTTACAAAATCAAAATTAAAAAGTTTGTATTGTGTCAACATTAAGTAAATCTGCCCTTCATTATAGGCGTAATAAAAAGTCCAGGGAAAAGAAGAAAAAGTACGATACAGAGTACCACAAAACTACTTCCCGTAAGAAATACAGGGCTAAACTTAACAGAGAAAGAAGAAGGAGGAACCTAAAAGGAAATCCCAATGACCTTTCTCATACTAAATCCGGAAAGTTGGTATTAGAAAGCAAGAAAAAAAACAGGGCAAGGAATGGCTCTGGTAATAAATCATCATTAAAATAACTTAATTTTTTACGTATGGTACTATTTATAGCCTTAATCAAATTTGCCATTAGGCCTGTAACTCATTGTAGTGATGGCTGCTGAGGTAAAAGAAATTTTTATATTAAGCATGGCTGTAGCCTCTGTTTCGTTTACCGTCTCAGAGGCTATTATTTTTAAAGCCATCAGGAAATTTATAAGTAATAAGAATAAATTTTTGGGGAAGCTTATTTCTTGTGGTTATTGTTTGGGGCATTGGATTTCGTTCTCATTGGTGGCGATATACCAACCAAGGTTGTTCTATTCAGCCGTCCCCATTTTTGATTACTTTATCACAGCACTTGTAATCGTGTGGATTTCTGCATTTCAATGGCTTATAATGTGTTGGTTTATAAAAAAAACAGGAAAATAATTAATATGGTTTATCTTCTTCACTTTTAGGTGTATCTCCTTCAAAAGAATTATATACATCCGATTCTGCTGCATTCTCCTCCCTTTTCCTTATTTCTTCTTCTTTTTGTGCTTCACTTTTAGAGATGTTTTGAAACCCCCTTATAACAAAAAACACCCTATCTGATTGGTTTTTTGATTTAGATTGTTGTACAGAAATCGTTCCATATACCCTAACAACATTCCCTTTTTGTAATTTATCTTCAATATATGAAGCCATTTCTCCAAACGCAATTATATTATTGTGCCACGTGGAAACAAACCTGCTTTGGTAGTTTCTGGAAGTAACCACGCTCATATATACTTGTTTGTTTTTGCCTTCTTTTTTTATTGATGTGATTCTTCCAACACGCCCTATAATTTGAAATTCTGCTAACATTTTGCTATAAGTATATGCCTTTTTTGTGCAAGGTAATATTTTTCTTTAAAATCAAAACCTGTATCTGATTCTAATTTAAACGGAGGTACATTTAAGTAACATAAATGCCCTGGTTTCCATAATGGTTTAAAATTAAAACCCTCGTATTCATATTTTACGTCCATCCCCATCCGGATTAATTTATACCATCCTGTAGGTTTTTCAACTACGTATTCTAAAGCCTTTTGTTTTTCTATCTCTTGTGTAAACAGGTAATAACCATTTATTGGTATTGGTATTGGCCCAACTCTTTTAACAAAAATATCGTGATAATCTACCAAAACAAACAATCCATCGTGTGATCTTATAACCGGATAATCAAAAAACCTCACAATAGGCCAGTATACAATATCCCCTTTATTAATTTCTCCTGCTGGATACCAGTCATAACTGGCACTGGATATTTTTCTTGGAATTTCTTCAACAACCCCGGAACGTATAATCCATTCAGATAAATTAAACCCAGGGGAGTCTGCTTCTGCTTCTTCGTGTGCTGCGTTGGATAATAAAATACCCCCCTTGGACTCTTTTAAACTATACTTGTCTTCTATCCGCACAAGTATTTTATTCTCACACGGGGTTTTTGTTTTTTCTACGAACAAGATTTCTTTCATCTCACGGCCTTTCTACGAACAGGTATTCTGGTATATCAATTAAGTCATAACTTATGCCACCAATATCAACAGACATTGCGCTCCGGTATGTAACAATATCTCCTTTTTGTAGTGTCATTGGTTTTAGTTCGCTGCCCTTTCCGACAGAAACAACCTCTCCTCTAATCACTGGTGTCTTCTTTGTTTGTGGAATTATCAATCCTCCCTTCGTTTTGTTTTCTTTTTTTTCTTCTCTTTTTATTAATACTTTGTGGGGTGCTAAAATTACTTCCATACTTCCTTGTTTTTACAATTTTTACTTCAGTTAAATGTATCTCATATATTTTTTTCCCTTCATCATAACAAACCACTACAAAATCATCTGCAATGCTTTCCAATGCGGGAACTGTTTTTGGGGATATAAAAAGCACTGTTGCTTCAACTTCCCCATCTTCATATTCAAATTTTACTATTTCGGGAATTTCGTTGAGGATCATTTATTTAATTTTTTTATACGTTTATAGCAGTTATCATAAGCATCCGTGTCGTGGGTAAACAGGTATTCTAAAATATAAGCCCCAAGCTTTACCCCCCCTATAATCTTTGTCGCCTTTTCCTCGTCATTAATTGTGTTTATATCTAAGTCACTCCGCTTAATTAATTTTATCGCAAAACAGGCTGAATGATGTGCCCCGTGAACTGAAACATATTTTGCCACCTGCTTCTTTATTCCTTTGTCCATTATTAATAAATTAATTCAAACATACCTACGCCCAGGCAAGCAGGAATGCTATTAATACATATTATCATCATCTTCATCATCAGGTACCACAGGAAGGATGACTGCTACTTTTTTTTTATCTTCTATTATAAACACCTCGCTTACTGGCCTAAAGCTCCTTTGTATTTTAAGCACAGCACTTAATATTTCTTCTTCTGTTACCTGTACTTTCCGTCCTGTTGTAGTCCTTATTTCAACATACTCCATGAATTATCAAAATTACAATTTTTCTAATTTTCCTATGTATTGATTTTGTAAATTAACCAACCTGGTATTAAATTCTTTTATGGTTGATACAATATTTTCAGTATGTAGTTGTTCAATAAACGTATTACTTATTGCTTTAATTTCCTGGATTGATTTGATTGATTTATCTACTTCTGAACCAAAATCAACAACCAAAGTAGTATCTGTTGTTGAAATGCTTGGTTCTTTTTTTGGTGTAGAGGGGACTTCTTTTGCTTTTAATTCTTCTTCCTTTACGTTCAGCTCTTCCTCTTTTGTTTTTAGTTCCCGTTGTTTTATTTCAATTTTAATTTCTTCTATGCGTTTAGGGATATAGGTTTCAATAAGGTATTCTTTGATTAATTCGAATTTTTGTTGGAATTCTTCATACTCTCCGGTTTCTTTCCGGATTAAACCAGGAGTCATATTTTCTAAAAATTCATCCCATGTATATTTTTCAGATTCATAGTCTACTAAACTTACAGCACTGATACTATCAATGGAGTCCTCCCATTCCTTTTTGAAATTAGCAATGGCATCATTGTGTTTTTTTATCCTTTCTCGTTCTTTCCGTTCCCGTTCTTCTTTTTCTTTTTTCTTTAATTCCTCCCACCTGTTTATTTCAGATTGTTGTTTCTCTTCAGCCTGTTTCGTTATTCCAATAAGCATCCCCCCTTGTTCTTTAATAAATTGCCTATACTCCCTTATGACTGTTGCAATTAACCTATCCTGTTTTTGAATAGTAGTCCTTCCGGTTTTTAATAGAGTCCTGTGCTGTTTTGCAGTCACATACGTTTTATTATTAATAATTTTAACAAACGGACATGATTTTAATAAAGCCTTTTGTGATTCCTCAAACTCCTCAATATTAAGTTTTTTCTTATAATCAAGGGAACTAACATCAAATTTTGCTACTTCTGTTTTTTGTTCTTGCGTTGCCTTTTTTGCCATAATTAATCTAAAATTTAATAATCCTGAAATCGGGGAGTCCTGTGTCATTTTGTACCCATCCTGCGGCACCAACATGCCCTCCTCCTTTATATTTTTTTGCTATTTCTGCACAATTTACTTTACCGTTGTCATTATAAATACTAAACGAAAAGTTTAAATTTTCACCGATGAAGCATATAACTCCATCATAGCCATCAGCATGGTAGTCAATCCCAAAATTAACAGGATTAAACCTTCCTTTATTAAAAACGATAAATTTCCCGCTTGCGTTTGCAACCACTTTGTATGGTTTTTTATACGAATTCTTTGCCTCTTTTTCAAGGTAGTTAAGAATTGCCTTCCCTTTTTGTGCCAACATATATGTTTCCGATTTTGTCATCCCCACGAATACTGCGGCTTCTTCTGGTGATGATGCAATAGACCTTGCAGCATATTGAAACTTTATAACTTCTGTTTCATTGTTGGTGTTTTTGTGCCGGAATGAATCATACATTCCAAGGAATTCTATTGCCGGAGGTATGGCTATATTAAAGAAATTCATCCATGTTAATTCACATGCAGCCAACTGCGTGTTTCTTAACCCGGATGGAGGCGATACTTTATGTGTTTCAAAAAAAGCATTATCCATACTTTTTATTGCAGAAGTATGGTGGTCAATCCATACAAACTCAGAGGCAGTTTTACAAATTTCAAGCATATCTTTCTGTGGGAATGAAATATCAACCATTATCACATATTGCCCGTCAAACGCTTCTTTGGGTATTTCCTGCCCATAGTCCCAACCAATAAGTTTTAAGTTTTTATTAGCCAATTTAAAGTTATCAGGTAGTCCATTCCACCAATATTTTACGATGGCTGCACTCGCCCAACCATCAAGATCCCTGCTGTGGTATAAACAAATCATAATTATTTCTTTAAGTTTATTAATATTTAATGCAATTTAAAAGCTAATCTCATCTTTCCACGGTTTAAAGTTTTTCCCTACACAAAAATATGGCAGATTGGCAATATCTACCTCTGCTTGTTTTTGAAAGCTTTCCTTGTAATATACAGTAATTAATTTTTCTTTCTTTTTTTTACGCCACCGGTTTGCATAATAGACCAATCCATTTACCGACTTCATAAAAACCAACAAACTATCTTTTTTGTATTTCATTCCGGATTTTAGCCCTATTTTGTAATGGTCGCATTTACCCAGGGTTTCAGAAATCATCATATGGCTTAGTTCAATATTAACAATTGGCTCAATAGATGCCCATGTCATCACACCAATATCGTGCATTTTTTTCATAGTCTCAATGCGCTCTTTGTTTGTAGCACACCCAGGTTCCATTTCGTCCATTCCGGTTAATGTAAACCCAAAAAATAATGATTTTTTCAATGGGATTGAAATAGGCTGCTCTTTAAACATTTTATCAAACCACCAGGTTTGCTTCGTGAGTATAATTGACTGTACCTCGTTTTTAAAGCATTCACTCATACAGGCAGAATTCAATTCCCATGTAGACCTTAGTAGTGGATCTGAAGAAAAATTAAAAAACAATCCTTCTTCTTGTAATCCAGGAAGGTTTTTTTGAAGTTCTTTTTTGAAAATTTCGTATGCTTCCTGCCCTGAGACAAGGGCTTTCTTTAAAGTTGGTGTAGTACTCCAAAATTGTGAAAACGGGAATTTTTTAAGGTAACAGTAATCACAATTACCCTCACACCCATTATAAAAATTTACTGCATAAGTATTATACTCTTCTGCTGCCCTTTTGGGCCTATAAATTGCTTTTCCCATAATCTTTAAATTAATGGCAGCAACAAGGAAATAATGAAGCGGCAGGTAATTAACCCTTGTTGACTGCCATTAGAACACTTAATAGTTAAAAACACGCTGCAATATATTGATATTTTCACACTTAAAAAACAGGTTCTCTTTATTTATAACCATTCCAAATTAGTTGCCCATGTTGATTTTTCATTCTTTTTAGATTATTTTTGGTTCTGTGTAATCCGGAAACAATAAGTATGATGAAAAAAAAACTCTTAATAATAATTACTGCCATAATAATATTGGGTGGTTGTTCAATTACTTATAAATATTTAACTGTCCATAAAAAGGAAGGTAATGTGTGTGTTTACAAAACCAATGATGTGGTTATTGCAGACAGTATCTTCCATGCTAATTTTGGAATTCATGGGTTTATTTCCGAACACTTAAAGAAGAATGATTTTGTGGAAATAAGGTCAGACAATATATACCTGTATATTGAGAAAAAAGAAGAAATATGCCATCACCAATTAAATTAACAGACGAAAGCCCGATGCCTGTTGGCCAGTTCAAGGGTATTAAGCTCGCAAATGTGCCAGCAGAAGAGTTATTGTGGTGGGATGAAAATGCTTATGATAGTGTAAGGTTCCACCAGGCAGAGTTGTTTGATTATATAGAAGACAACAGGGATTCAATTGAGTTAGAGATAAAACAGAAACAGGAAAAAAGGGGGAATGGGCATTAAACGTTTATTCTTCTATCTCAGATATTATATTACGAAGTATTTTACGCCTTTTCTGTTGGCATAGCCGTGAATACCACCATCCATTATAAGTAGCAAATTTATTCAATTCTTTTAATTCACGAAACCAAAGTGTTTTCCTCTTCTCTAGCCTGGAAATTTCGCTTGCATAATTCATTGCAGCACAAAAACCATGGAATTTATACCAGTTTTCTTTAAGGTATTGCAACATTTTTTTATAAAACCAGATCCTTGTTATTGTTTCTTCTACCTCCCTTATTGTTTGTCGTAGAATATCCCTCCTCCTTGCCTGGTCTTGATTATCAAACCACCAATTTCCAAACAAAATCCTTGGTTGGTGTTTCATTAACTCTTTAAGGTCTATTAAATGAAACGCTGGTATTTTAAGTAATTCTGCAGCATATTCTCTTGACCGGCAAAACCCTTTACATTGGCTTTCATAAAGTTGGTGGTATGTTAACATCTCATTATAAACCTTTAGCCTTAAATATATATCCATCTTTTTTTACCAAATATAAAGATTTAAACATTTAGAATTATTCTAAATTATACCAATTACTTGAATTTTGTTGTTTTATTCCTTTAATTTGTAATATAATTGTAATAAAAGGATAGGGGCAATTCTTCCTGGCTCCATGCATTGGTAAAGTAGATTGCCGATTGCCCCTTATCCTTAATATATTGCACGGTGGAGCAGATGGTAGCTCGTTGGGCTCATAACCCAAAGGTCGGGGGTTCAAATCCCCCCTGTGCTTCAACTGGGATGTAATGAAGTCCAGTATCTAGAGGTTAATTGATTTTTTAGTTTTTTATCCCCCGTAACAGAGGTTGCGGGGGTTTTTACGCTTTTAAAGTTCTTTAAAATATTATTTCCAATGAAGTTATTGGAGTTTGTTTGGACACGGGTTCGACTCCCGTATCCTCCACAATTAGGTGGCTCATCTAGGTATACATGGGGGCATAGCTGCTATGGAAAGGTTGACGAACCTGCCACCACCGGTATTAGTCGGGGAAGATTGATTAATGATCGCTTCCCTGGCAAGCCAAACTGGCAGTAGCCGTTTTCCCGGCTTGAAGTAGGCTCTCGGAAACAAGTTACTAGGGCAAGGAACCTGCTTCGACATAGGGGATGTTGTTGGTTTTGACAGGCAAACAGAAGGTAATGGAGGAAATAAGCCGATAAAAGGCAATGAATTGAAAATGGCTGCATAGCAGCTAAAAAAGGGGTGAAGCATAGTAGCCCCTTTTTAAATTTATTAAAACTAACATTAAAAGATACGCAATGAAAAATTTAACAGATTTAGAGAGAATTGAAAAAATTATTGACCACCACCTAGAAAAGCTTGAAAGTAAAAAATTCTATAAGGTGAAATCAATAAAACTCAACTGGGTACCATTCGGGGATATCGAAACGGATTCTTTTGAAGTCAAGCCCGAACTTGAAATTAAATTCTATAAGTAAAGTTAATTTTTTTAAATGAGCCATAAAGACTGGTGTGATTTTACTAGTGCCATTGCTATTCCGGAAAAAAGGGAATGGAGGGTAAAAGAATGGAATCCTATTTATGACGAATATTTTGACAGCATAGGAACGGGGTGGATTTTTTGCACCAACCACCTGACTTTCGCTGAAGCGGTGCTATGGATGCTAGGACATGGCAATAAAAATTGTTTCGGGTTGCCTGCTACGTTATTTTATTGCCCTTGTGGGCACTTAGCATCTGGGGAAAACCCTTATATAACTGATTGCCCTTTATGAGTTTTCATATACAACTACTATCAATACAAGAACTACCATAATTATAAGCGGTACTATAAAATTATGATTATCTATAAAGTCAAACGCAATCCCAAGTATCCACGCTAATATAATTAAAAATAAAAAAAATGCTTTCATAGTTTAAAGTTTTACATTTTTATTAATTCCATTTAAATTACTCAAACACGAACCTCGCCCGGCCGCAATAAATTTTTTTTTACCCCTTAAATCCTCTCGAAACCAACTCCCTCAAAAGAATCTCAAAAAAATTCTCAAAACATACCCTGTAGGCATCATCAAAACTTGAAAAACCATAAAACTTATCCCTTGAAAACTCGCCTTCCTTCAGCTCTATTGAAATTTCAACACAATAATCACCACCTTCCTTAAATTCCTTATAAAAAACAGGGTAACAACACCCTCGAAGCTGGTTCTTTACCAAACACGTGTAAAAATTACCGTCCATTAAATAATCCGTGAAAATATCAGATTTTTTCTTCTCTATTTTCGAACCATTCATAATTAAACTGCCTCCCTCTTTAAATAATACCTGAGCCGATGTATTGACAAAGAATCCACTCGAACCACACATACCAACTCCCACCCATCCTTGCCTAATTTATTTAATTCATAAGGAAGTAAATCAAGTTCCATTAAATATTCCCAATGTTTCATAACTGTTTCATTTTGCATTCAATCAATTCTCCCTAAAAAAAATATTCAAGCAAATACAACTTTGGCGCTATAAGTATGAAAATCAATTTATACACATGTAAACAAAATAAAACCGCCGAAAAACAACCAAAAGAGAAGATAGTCAAATACGCATAACTCAATCCTCCCATATCATACCACCTACCCATAATTTTTTTATGGTACAAATCTTCACTGGACATACCCCATAACCTTGGAATTAAAAATCCAACTACTAATATTAAAAACGATAGAAAAATACCTAATATGTGCACAATGGTGTGCCACATAAAAAATTGCTGCAACAAATCAGTCCCCTGCTCTACAATAAACTCCCCTGTTTGCTCTGCTGTTTCAATTGACTTTTCTAAAATTTTTTGCAATGTTTGCTCTAACTCAGTCATCTTGCCATTGTTTTAAATATTCAAAACCAAATCTACAAAAAATAAAACTTAGAATCATTCTAAATTAAATACACAAAAAAACCCCAGAGATAATCCCCAGGGTTTAAAAAATTTTAAAATTTATAATTATGCTGCGCCGTTAAATAGCCCTCTATCTAATGGCTAAACAATAGTACAAAATTATTACCCAAAATGCAAATATCAACTTAACACAATATATACCCACTTTTATACCTAATATATTCTTCCATGAGAGGTTGGTGGTGTGGTTTTTACCCCCTGGTTTTTTATGGGAAACGGATTTGCAAGAACCCACCCCCCCCTCTTTGAATGTTTATTTTGTACACAAAAATGATTAAAACGTACATAAATTTATTAATAAATCATTTAAAACACTGATAATCAATGTACTAATAAAAATATGACTCTACTATACATAATACAAATTATAAGACAGGGGAATGTAATATGCTGATAATAAAGGATTTATAAAAACCCTGTTTAACAATCCACTTTTAAATTATGGAAAAAAGGAGCCAAAACTAGGGTAAAAAGGTGGAAATATACACTAAATGTTTAAAATGTACACAAATATAATTAACATATTATGCTGACAATTAAGCGATTGCAAAAATAAAAATAAAAAATGCACCCAAATTTTTTATCCCTCAGCTAATAAAAAGCGGTATAGAATAAATATTTATATTAATAGTAAAACTCTATTATTATACTTATTAGTTCAGAGATATTTTTTACAGGTATTAATTTTAATATACTTATTCAATATATATATTATAGAATATAGGATAAATTACAATAAAAACAATTAATTACTTGATTTCTTAGTTTTAACATAATTTTTATATTGGTTTCTTGTGGTGTTATTCTTATTTAGACTGAGTATAAACTACACGTTTTATCTATTTGTAAATCAATTAGTTACAATTTTATTTTTATGTTTATGTTTGTTTAAATTTGTTTTTATTGTTTAAAACTGTTTAACTTTGAGTATTCAAAATTGAAAAACACATTAGTTCATTCTCATATTTACATAAAACACTTAATAATAAATAGTTATGGCACAAAAAAACACAGGTACACGTGCGAATAACAGTAACACTGGTACAATTAAGGAAAAAAAGGCTTATGTAATGCCTGAAGCTCTAAAAGTTAAAATTACAGCGAACAGTAGATTCAAGGAAGCGGTTTTTTCCGCTTCAGGCCTTGTTAAATTCGCTAAATCAGAAGAGGGCGCAAAAATATTACAACCTTACCTGGACAATCTTAATACAAAGCATGGTACATCCTTTAAGGTCAGTAATGTTGACACCAGGTTATGGAAATTTGGAACTGAGAAGGAATTGAACCAAAAAGACGGATCCAAGAGACGGTTATTTTCTTTCTGGTTACTTCAGTCATTAATTGCCCGTAAGGTCAAAGCAATGGTTAAACCAGCTGGTAACACAAAACCTATCACAAAAGAAAGAGAGGCCGCAAAAGCTGCCTAAAATTGGAAAGGTTGCAAAGGGTCAGGCCTACAATGTATTGAAATAAAATACTGCGTTTGAAGCGGTTGTAGGCCACAAAATTAAGTTCTTTTATGTACTGTAATGCATATTTAATTACAGCGTATTTATTGAAGTTGTAAACATTGTACCAAAATGGACAGTGTGACGTTTGTTGTATATCAAATTTGAATGCAACACGCTTTAAATACGGAGTTATTTGACATTTTAGTAACCGCAGGGAACACAGCCTGGCGATAAGGCCCGGTAACAGGTGAAGATATAACAGCCTTGTATAAATGCGGTATATAAATTTGATAGCCAAATGGAGGCATCGGTACGACACAGTGCCAAATATCCATACTTGTAAATTTAACAAGTGTTTCTCCCTTTGGGTTTTGCGTCCCAATGGAAAGTAGAAAAAACGTAAATTTTAATAGAACATTTTAAGACAAGCCAATAAGCTTGAAATAACGGCTGGCCGCCGATTACTCTTCGAGTTTATTGTGAAAATATGGCCTGAATACCATGCAAGGCAATAGCTTTTTATATTGCCTTGCTTTTATGCCTCTTAACTCTTAATACTTAAAAATATGGAACGTTATACATTTGAAATTAAAAACGGAGTTTACAGACAACCTCAATACGATTATAGGATGGTTAACAAGAATCCTAATCCAAATATGGCTCCATGGCCTCATGGTGAGTTTGTGTTTACTGGATATAAAGTGTTTTTTGCTTTTTTTGATGCTAATGACCCTTATAAGCATCCATATAAAATTGAAGCGGATAAATTTAACGATTGGAAAAAAGAAAATCCAGACATTTTTATACGCTTTGGATTTTATACCGACATTCCAAAAGAAAGAATTGCAATGTTTGACGAAATAGAAGATAACGGAGGTCAACAATATTCGGGAACTGATTGCGGGTGTGTTTATGCTTCAACTACTTTAATTGATTAACTCTTAATACTTGAAATTTTTGAGTTATGATTGGAATGTATACAAACGATGAAATGTTAAACATGAGGGGCATTATATCCTCTGTAGAAACCCTGCACAAGGGTTTTATTATACGCAAAGTTGGCCATACTGTCAACTATTACAAACGTGAGTCTGACGGAAGTTGGACAAATTATCATTGTAGAACCGAATATTAAAACATACCATTATGAAAAGAAAAATTATCCAGGAATGCGAGGTTTGCTGTTTTAGCGATTTAGTTGAATTATTTGAGCTGACCGAGGATGAAATAGAAAACTGTTATTTCGACGCTGATCCAGATTATTTTAATTGGCTACCAGCCAATAAAATAGGCTTATATAAAATACCTTTTGTGGAAGTATTGGGCAAATATATAATTGTCCCTGATGATAGCTATATTGAGGTGGTTACTAATTGTGGCATGGAGTCGATACCTGACAAGTGTAAATTGATGCTATCCAGGTTTTTTGATGAAGATTTTAAGCAATATTTTTCGGTTAGCGATTTGCAGACATGGGTTTATTTTTCAGATCTTCAATACGGTATTGCCTACCGTGGAGGGTCTGGCTATGCTTATACTCTTTATAAATATAATCCAAGAAAAAAATAAACTAATTATGGAAAATGTAATTAAGGTACTAAATGAACATATTGAAACCATATGTATGAATTGCAGAATAGCAGAACTGAATGGTTTGTCTTCTGATGTCATATATGAAGAATATATGAAAGTTAATGATTTCAGAAAGGCTATTTCTATTTTAGAAAAGGCTGAGAGTTTAATTGAAACTCAAAAATAAATAACCTTTAAAACATACCATTATGAAACCAGACAAATACGAACAGCAAGCACTGAATTTTTTAACTGAAACAAACACAGAATTTAAAGCGGAGTTTATAGAACATGGATATCATTTTGAAGGTGACAAAAAAACAAGGGATATTTATAAAATTACCCTGAGGCGTGGTAGCCGTGAATATTGTTTTAATTTCGGGCAATCTTTAAATGATTCGGAATTTTATTATACAATGGGACGTCAGAAAATAAATATTGATAGAAAATATTTACAACTTGAAAAGAAACGTTTACTTGTACTTATCCGCAGACAAAGTCCTTCATTTTTAAACAACAATAAAAGTGATATTATCCATTACCCTAAAGCACCAACAGCATATGATGTGTTAACGTGTTTAACAAAATACGATCCTGGAACATTTGTGGATTTTTGTAATGAATTCGGATATGATACAGATAGTAGAAGGGCAGAAAGGACATACAAGGCTGTAAGAGAGGAGTATTTAAATATTTGTGCGCTATACAATGATGCTGAACTAAAAAAAATGTCAGAAATACAATAACAAACGAACGAAGTTAATAGGAGAAAATAAGATATTTTAAATTGACCTTAATAAATGAAGATAAAAAACAATATCATGTATTTGTTTAACTAATACTTTTTGAAATGAGGACAAAACTGCCTGAAGAGATTAAAACTGTAGCTGAAGCAAAAAAGCTTTTAAAGGAGCTTTATATAAATGGTGAATCATTTCACCCGGAAGATGATGCTAATAATATTGTTTGGAATAAAATAGAAGTTTCAGAAACAGAATGCAGCCAGCTCAATAAGCTGATGAATGACATTTACAAGTTAAGCGAACTTAAAGGCTACCCGGATAATATCAATTTTGATCCCTGCGGATATTATTTATTCCTAGAATATGGTAATGAATTTGGGTGGGATGAAAATGGATTATTGATTAACTCTTAATATTTATAAAAATGGAGCGATTAATTAATATGTATTTAGACTATGTAAACAAATTTCTAACAATAGAAAAATTTGCAGAATGGCACGGACTGGACACAGAGGACGCTGAAGTAATTATTGGAATGGGACGCAAATACAACGAGCGCAAAAGTTCTATACGACAACTATCCCGCTGATCAGGTCACACTTTCCGGGATCGTTACCCGGAACGGGGCAAAATAAACCTTTAAAACTTAGTACAATGAAAATCCTGAAAGGTGTCCACCTTACGCAAACGGATAAAAAAGCCATAAAATACATGATTAAAAACAATATGGCAGAAGGTCAAACGAAAATAAAATATTTCAAATTGACCTTAATAAATGAAGATAAAAAACAATATCATGTATTTATTAAAGAAAAATATAAAAATGACTTTGGTGCTATCCGCTTTCGCACCTCAAACCTGGAAATACAATTATAAAAAACACATCAAAGAACTAACATAAATTTATAATCATGGAAGAAAAAATTAAATACAAAGGATTTGATATTGAAATACTACAAGAAAGTCAGCCAGAACTATTTAACCCACGTGAGGGGGCTATTATAGGTAAAATGATTTGTTTCCACAAGAGGTATAAGCTAGGCGATAAACATAGTTTTTCAGAGCCTGGTGACTTTATAGAGTTTAAAAATAATAATAATATAATTTGCCTTCCTCTGTTTTTGTACGACCATTCAGGCATAACAATGAACACAACTGGTTTCAATTGTCAGTGGGATTCTGGCCAAGTGGGTTGGATTTATGCCGATATCAAACAAATCAATGATGCAGGGTTTAACTGGAAAAAGATAACAAAGAAGAGGTGCAAGAAAATTTTAGAATGGTTGAAAAAGGATGTAGAGGTTTATGACCATTATTTAACAGGAAATATTTACTTGTATAATATTGAAGATGGCAATGGTGATATATTAGATTCTTGTGGTGGTTTTTTGGGCTGTGATTTCAAAAACAATGGACTTTTAGAATATGCAAAAGAGGCTATTGATTATTATATTTTAGATAAACATAAAAAGCATTTCAACCAACTAAAAATTTGGATTAAAAACAAAGTTCCGCTTTGTTATAGAACAAAGTTAGTGTTAATATAAAAAAAAGATAATGAAACGACAAGACGACAGGACAGCAGGATAAAAAAACACACACATCTAGTTACTGCTACTGATAAATTTTTATCGGGATGGGGTGGTGAT
>Ga0180438_10001804_pt1 | contig 36930 bp, 46 predicted proteins | sample SS_ome_12_FD_132455 | JGI IMG/M metagenome (GOLD analysis project Ga0180438, IMG submission 132455) | Hypersaline lake sediment archaeal communities from the Salton Sea, California, USA - SS_3_D_2 metaG | ecosystem: Environmental > Aquatic > Non-marine Saline and Alkaline > Hypersaline >... | reverse complement strand
GCTTATTTGCCTGCGATTGTGTGCGAGATGTCTGGCACTTGCTTACCGACGAGCGATCGCGCAAGGCTGTCGAGGTGGCCGAGGCTTTTGCGGTCGGTGACGCTAGTGTAGAGGAGTTGGCCGCCGCCGCCTGGGCCGCCTGGGCCGCCAAGCCCGCCGCCGCCGCCGCCGCCGCCGACGCCGCCTGGGACGCCGTCGCCGCCGCTTGGGACGCCGCCGCCGCCGCTTGGGACGCCGACGCCGCCGCCGCCGCCGACGCCGCCGCCTGGGCCGCCTGGGACGCCGCCGCCGCCAGGGCCGCCGACGCCGGCGCCGCCGCCGACGCCGCCGCCTGGGCCGCCTGGGACGCCGCCGCCGCCAGGGCCGCCGACGCCGCCGCCGCCAGGGACGCCGACGCCGGCGCCGCCAGGGACGCCGACGCCGCCAGGGCCGCCGATTGGGCCGCCGCCGCCGACGCCGCCACCGACGCCGCCGCCACCGACGCCGCCGCCGCCAGGGCCGCCGACGCCGACGCCGCCACCGACGCCGCCGCCAGGGCCGCCTGGGACGCCGCCGCCGCCAGGGCCGCCGACGCCGACGCCGCCACCGACGCCGCCGCCGCCGCCGACGCCGCCGACGCCGCCGCCAAAGCGAAGCAATTGGAGCACTTCCGCGCTCGTGTACGCAATCCGTTTAGAGAAAGAATTGGTCGCCGGCTGATCTTGCAACAGCGACTGGGATAGAGAAGTTATGGATTGCTAATCTTCTGCACGGGGATGGTTATTGCACATTTGGAGTAGCTGCGAAGCTGCTGCACGCATTAGATATCCGTGCGAGATTATATGAGGTGTCCGATGCCACCACAAAAACAGACTGAAGAGTGGTTCGGGTCGTTTGTGGTTGAGCGACCCAAGGAGCCAATTGTCTACAAGCCGCGCTGTGTCGTGATACGTACTTACGACGGTGTAGTATGTACGGACGTGACGACGGTGATGTTTGTGGAGTATAGCGAATGATCCGTCGCGACCCAATCTTCTGAATTCTGGGATCTAAAAGAATGAGCCACTGTGTGCATTGTGTATGCAGGATGGACCCATTAGAGGCAGAATACTATTTGTTGTGCAAGGATTGTCGCAAAACCCTAAAAGAGGATGGTCGGATACGGACGTTGAACCGACCAGGGACTGAGCAAGTAGGCCGCCCAAGTCGCAGTAGCCAAGTATTAGGCGGTGCTCCTACTGGTGATAACTATAGGGAAGGTTCATGGCCTTAACTGGAAAACAATTATGAGTCTCAGCCTTTTAGAGTTAATCGGGCCGCTAAACTCCTCAGACGCCGCCATTGCATACGCATGTATACTAACGAAACCGCCCGGGGGTAGTGACCAAGAATTGAGTCGGCGTCTTCTCGATGAACTCCTGATTCAATCAGGATTGTCCCCGCAGAGTGTCGAAGCGGATGCGAGGTCTCTGATTGCTCGCGTTTCACAGCAGCGGAAAAAGAGTCAAGCCGCGACCAGCGCGGCTTACCAAGCCGCCACCAAGAGAAGGCTTCGGGTGAGAAAAGCACGTGCCGAGCGAGCCGTACTTTCTGCCCAGCCTTGTTCGGAATCTTGAGGACACCCCGTTGGACCCACTCACCTTGGCCAGCCATGACCCGGACGACCTCTTTGGGTCGCATGGCGCAGAGGAAATGGATTGCCAACCAGGCCCGCATGTTTTCGTCTTTGCAGCCCAGGATGTACTTGCGGACTTTGCCAATGGGCCAGGACTTGTCGGGGATCTCCCCGAGTGGGAGTTTCTTGACGCCGTGCAGGTTGACAGGCGGAATGTACTCCAGGTCCATAGCCCACTGGAGCATTGTTTTGACTGCTTGGAGGTCGTGATTGATAGTGCGAGCTGCTCTGAATTTCTCCTGACCGAGCATGTAATCCTTCAAGTGTTGGAGGTGGACTGCGCGGATTGTTTCCGCCCTGTCTCCGGCATGGCTGGACAGGAATCGCCTAAGGTGCTTGGCGTAGAAGTCCTGGCGGTCCCGGCCGCCCTCGGCGAACCGGCTCTGCAGGAACTGGTCACTGAGTTCCTTGACCGTGAGCTTCCGGAACGGACGGGCCAAGACAGCCTTGCGCTCCGCTTGCCATTCCGCCCAGTCTCGGAGGGAGTCCAGATATTGCTTGTAGCTCGCGTCCTTGTCCTTCGAGAAGATATGGTCCTTCCCGCCCCAACGGCAGAAGTAGACGCCGGTGTGATGCTTCCGGAATGTAGGAGCTGGGCGGGGCATAACGGGGCGAAATCTACCTCCTCGGGGGGGACTCCGTCAATCTCAGGGGGAGCGATGTACCTCTAAAACCACCGTAAATCCTTGTCAATTCTACTCCCCGAGTAGGACTCGAACCTACAACCTAGCGGTTAACAGCCTATGTACAATCTGTGATTCTACGACAGAAATGCAGATTCCGGCTATTTGATCCCCCGCTTGTCGGGGGGAGTGGTAGGGGTACGTGTTCTCAGAAACGTCATACGTGGGCTCTGCTGGACGATCTCGGGCTGGGAGGTGTCTAGGGTGGGGTAGATTCATTCTAGGCCGTTTTTGCGGGCTAGGATAGTGCGAATGGTCTGATGGTACCACTGTTCGCCGCGACAGGTGATTCCCTCACCCATTAGGAGGCGTGCGATCTCACGGAGGCCCCGGCCTTTGTCGCGTTCGGCCCGGATTCGCTCGATTATCTTCTGCTCGTGCGGGTGTTCGATTATGCCAGTTGGTCGGCCTCGCTTATTCGGGACCGAGTCTGGATCTTCTCGCCAACCGTAAGGGATTCGATCGCTCATTCTCCGGCCGTTGGCCTGGTAGTGCCGGATCGCCTCCCTAGTTCGGCTAGCGGTCTGATCGCGTTCAAACTCGGCAAATACTGCCGTGATCCCCAAAAACATGCGGCCCATTGCCGTCTGGCTATTGAGCGTCGAGCCGCCCAAGTCCAGGATATGTAGGGCGATGCCCTGTTTGTCCCAGGCGTCTACTGTCTGGCGGCAATCGACGACTGAGCGGAATAGCCGGTCGAGCTTACATACTACAACATGGCCATAAACACCGGTGGCCAAGTGGTCGAGCAGCAGCTTGCCAACCGTTCGGCTCTGTAGACTTTTGCCGCCGGAGGTTCGCTCGTCGCGTAGTTCTACAGGCTCCGGATCGAGTTCTGCGAACCGGACATAGGCCCGCATTCGCTCAAGCTGGATATCGAGAGTCTCGGCTTGGGTTTTCTCCAACGGACGTGGCGAATAACGGGCGTATAGGATGGCTTTGTTACTCATTGGGGGGCTTGCTTTCGGCAAATCGCCTTACGACAACGGCGAGCCCATGCTTGCCATTTGCGGGGATTGGGATCATCGTCACTCGGCCTATTAGCCACCGTCAGCATTGGTATACACCAGAGATCGTCTCGCCGCCTAGGTGCGAGGTGCCACACCTCCCCTGTGCCTATCGCTACGCCGAGTAAACCGCCGTCGTGATCGTCGTCGCTTCCTACGCACAAAATCTCCGGCGCTTTGCTGACAAGTTCGCCCGCAGCGTATGGAGGGTTATAGATCCTCATCACTCACCTGCCTTTCCGAGGCCCCCGTTGGCCTCTGAGTATAGTATATCACGGTAGCCTTTGCCGGCATCGTGGCCAGCAACACGGATTTTACGGTCGTATCGCGCGTCAGTCATGAGCTTACTCCTGTTAACTAGGGTCGGTTACCCGACCAGTGTAATAGGTCAGCCACAGATTAGCGTCAGCGTTGACCATGATGGTGTTGAGGCACGCCGGGTGGCCTGTTAGTTCGTAGTTCTCTGCCACTTTTCGCAGGTGCCGTCGGCGCTTGGCCGCCTCGATCACTGCTGGCCAATACTGCGTCCGGTATGGCCCGGTCGGTCGCCGGTGTTGCTTTTTCGTCGTCATGATTTGGGGCTCCATTTTGGGAGCTGGTGCATTTTGACTGCGCGCCTGAGATCGTCGCTCGTCCAGCCCTGCTCGTGCTCGGCGGCCCGCATCGCCTTATAGCATGTTGGGGCCGACCCAAACTCCCCGGCCAACACACGGGTGTTCCACTCCTCTCGCCGCGCCTTGGTAACCTCCAGCGTCCACTCCGCCGCAAACTCCGCCTCTCGCTCGGTGTCTATCGCCTCCACCTCTGCCCGTAGTGCGGCAATGCGGTCAGGATCGTAGGTGCCGGACTCCCGAGCCATTGAGCAGTCTAAGCTCTCAATCTCACGGAGCAACTCGTAACGGCGCTCTGCTCGGCTCTTCGCACGGGCCGCCTCCTTGGCGGCTTGACGGCGATCTATCTCCACCTCGTAGGGGTTGTAGCCCTCGCCGCCCTCCAGCATGCCGGCCTTGTAGTTGGCGGCCTTAGCTATCAGTTGGTCATCAGTCATTTGTCTAGTGTCCATCGTCCTGTCTCCTTTTTCCGAGGCCCCTGTTGGCCTCTGAGTGCGGTTGGGGTTAGCTGCAGGCGGCGGCAACGTCCTGACGCTGACGCTGCCCGAACAATATGTGGTCACCTAGGGCGTTGATAAGGTCGCGCAATAGGTCGTCCCAGGGCTCAGCTAAGAACCTGTTGCCGTCGTTGGTGCTCAGATTGTAGCTGAGGTGGCAAAGCTCTTCGCGAAGCTGATCGGCGTTGATAATCAGATTACCCCTAGGCCCCTCGGCGTCGTCTTCAAAAAACCCCGGCTCTTTGCGGTATTGGAGAGCAAATGCCGTCCGGTTAGCTACAAGCCAGTACCAGCAGGCGCGGTTGATAATCTCCTGCTGCAAATCCTCGGCCGAGAGCCCCTTAGTGTGGGCAACAGTCGTATGCCAAGTCCACCACTCGCGGTAGGGCTCAGAGTTGCGAACTACCCGCTCGATGAGCCCCGAATAGTAGCCCCCAGCCAGGCCCTCGGCTAACGATCGCTCAAGGGTAGCTGTCTGTTCTTTGTCAAATCGGATTACGCTCATTGGATTTGCCTTGCAAAACTGGTATGATTTGGGCGGCTTTCAGCGGCCACACACCGTTGATTGCCAGGCTGGCGGGTAACCAGCTTGCCCGCCGGCCAATACCAGTCTACCACAATTCCAGCACAATGCCAAATCGGATTTCAAATTTTTTTTCGAGCCCGCCAGGCAAACCCACGGGCCGTCACCAACCTACGTGCACGCACGCTCATATGCACACCAATCAAAAATTCTCAGATTTTCTCAAAATCGTAAACCCCACCACAATCAAAGGTTACAGCAAAACCTAGGGTTTTCCCTAGGTAGACTTTTAGTTTTACCATGCGTACAATCACAAGGCTGCAATATTCAGCCTGTTGATACGACAGCAGCCATGCTAATTGTTCACGTCGTGGTAGTATCTCAAGATCGTACCATAGCCTAACCCACAAGGATACCTGAGTCATAGGGGTGTAAGAGGGGCTAACTTATGGTGTAGTCAGCCAAACCCGTGTTTTTGGGCGAAAAACGCAGGTTTTGGTGGTATGATCTGTGCACACCATGCCAACCCTGTGTTTTTCGCCCAATACCGGGGGCCCAGACGCTGATTCGTGGGATTTGATCCACACCCCCCGGGCTCACATGGGCTGGTACCCCTATATAGCCCCTGTTCAGTCACTGGCGGTTTTTGGGTGGTTACACAGGAGTTACAGCCAATATAACCGTTTTGTAACTTAGCCATCGCCCTTACTTTGGGTACTGTGGGGGTTTGACTTTTGGTGATTTGTGGTGTATATGTTTTTGTTGTCGCAGGAAGTAGGTTTGGTTGGTCACTTCTCCCGAATCTCCATATCACATGCCTCGCGTATGTCGGTATTGTGCATATTGGCGTGACATGCCGAGTGTGTCTGACGAGGCACCTGATCCTTTGGAGGGTGACTCTGATTTGGGTCAGTGTTCTTTTAGGTTTCCTGACATTCGGCTCAAGAGCGATTGGCTGGAACTCATAGACGCCGTTTATTGGTATCCTTGGACTCGGAAGGAGCTTTGTTGTGGGAAGTGGTATCCTTCTCCTGAGTGGGGTACGGACGCGGGCTATGCGGCGTGGAAAGCGGAGGGGGGTGGCACGTGAGCGCGTCTGGCAGTTCTTCCCGCACTTGTGAGCACTGTGTGCACTTTGAGCGTTTAGCGTTAGTACAGTCACACACAACTTGTGACGGCATTTGCCTTTGGTTTCCGTCTTCTTTGCAGTCTATTGATCGGGGGCTTCGCAAGTTAACCCACCACACTAAGGTTTGTCCCCAGTGGGAGCTTATTGAGCCTGGTGAGGGGGATTCCGGCTCATGAGTGACAAGACCTGCAAGACTTGTGAGCATTACAGGGGGCCTGTCTCTATTCCTGGCCGCCAGACATATCACCGTTGTGCTCGTCTGCCCTTTGACTACGAGGTTTTGACTCCTTGCTCGTCTTATGTTCACAAAAGTGGCCCCACTTCCTGCTTTGGTTGCCAGTACTACACAAAGGGCGAGCCCACTATTTACGGCACACCTGCGGGCACTTGTTCTCGTCTAAATGGTGCTCGCGTCGAGAGAGATATGGGCCGGTGTCCTGTTGACCATTATGGCGGTGATTCTGTAGGTGAAGAAGGGAACGGCATTAAAGAGAAAGAGAGGACAGGCATGAATCCGTACAGGGTAATTGTGTATGAGATATGCACAGACGAGTGCAAGGAACCGAAAATTCTGTTTGAGAAGACGTTCTTGTCGCTTTCTGGTAGTCAGGACTTTGAGGCGGGCCGGTTGGTGGAAAGGGCTGGGATTACTCAGCCTCTGACGGCTCTCAGAGTCTACGTGAAGGAAGCGCCTTGAGGTTCCTATGATTTTCCTTCTTGGCTTGGCGCTATCTGCGATAATCCAGATTGGCATATTTCTTCTGTTCGGTGGTGTTGTGTGCATGGTTTGTGAGTTGCGGGGCAAGGAACGCCGCTCTTGCTTGCTTAGCTTTTTGCTTTTAGGGATTGGCGTTTATGGTCTCACACTCCCTTTTTTGATATTGGTGTTGAATATGAGGGGCGTTCCGTGAGCACCGACAAGACGTGCGGCGATTGTTATTGGCGTCAGGACGGTGAATGCCGTTGTATGCCTCCTACTATGGAGGCTGGTTGCCTGGGAGTGCCGCTTTACCCCAGAGTTTCATCTAGCCTCCCCGCCTGCGGCCGGTGGCAGGCGAAGGTGAAGGAGGAGCCCTCCTGTGTGGCTAGCAAGACAGGATAGCGAAAGGGCGACGTGTCTTCCCGTTCGCAGGTCGTTGTACGTTCTCTCGGATACTGAACTGGCACCGTACGAGACGACGTATGTTTCGGGCGAGACTCAATTGACGTGGGGTTCGCCACAAGGCTGTCGTCACGGTTTGCTTGTCCATATTGATCCTGTCGCGTTTGAGAACAACATAAAGGGTATCACCTTGAGGCCGGGTGAGGGGCCTGTTGAGGTTTGTGTAAAGGTGAAGAAGGTATATGGCTGGCGAGGAATAAGAGGGGTAAGCGGATTGTGGAGGTGGAGGACTAATGGCCGATAAACTACAAGAGGTCCAAGTGGAACTCAAGGCTATGGCCACTAGGTTGGGTGAGCTTCATACTTTGGTGGCCGAGAAAGGCTTGGTGACACCAGAGACGTTCAACGATAATATCACCGAGGATTTCGCTTGGATTGAGGCCAAAAAGGCAGTTGAGAAACTGGCAACAAGGATAGAATATCATGCTCAGCGAAGTAGCAACAAGGGCGGCTGAGCGGACGGAAGAGGTTGAGCCATGATTACCCGTCGGAGATTCCTGAAGACGACTACGGGAGTGACAGCGGCATTGGTGTCGCCATTGGGGCTTCCGAGTAATGACAGCCCACTTCCAGGCACTGTGTTGCGGTGTGCTGTGACCGGTAATGCAACCAAAGCCTGCCGACATTCATATCAGTGGCAATAGATGATTCAACTTCGGGAAAGAGGACCAATTCTTTCTTGTGTGGCCTGCGGGCAGGCGTGGCGCCACCCTTCCAGGCATCTATCTGACGGAACTCTTGGAATGTATGAATATGTAGCTTATCTCGCCCGCTGCGGGAAGAATTCTGCGTATCCCTGGTTGCTACAACATCTAATCCCCGACTGGCCTTGTTGGAACGAAGAAATCGCGTTCCAGACATTCGGTGCTGCCCTGAGCTACATCGAAAAGAGGTGGCTGTCGGGACGCTGGGAACAGGTTGCAGGGCCTGGTGAATTTACTTCAGGCCCATAATCCCCCCTTTTTTTTGCGCCCACCATATCAGCGAGACTGTAATTCCTACACCCCAATGTTTCACGTGGAACAATAGTTTCACGGTGTGAACTCTTCACAGGCCGATACAGTATCACTTGACTAATAGTTGCGCGTAGTGTATAGTCCCAAGGGGTATACTATATCTGGTAGGGTACTGAGTTGTCGCGCGCTTCTGAGAGCTGCCAATCCGCCGAGATTTTGGAGGACAAGGCCTATCGGAAAATGGTTCGTGCGGCCAGGGGCAAGAAGGCCAAGAAGAGTAAGGTTATCGACTGGGTTTTCGATCACATTGATATCCCACCCAACAAGATCAAGTCGAGTTCTGTTCCGTCCCAAGGGGCCCCTAGATTTCTGAGGACGGCCAAGAGCGACCCCAAAGCGTTCTATGAAAAGTTCTTCAAGCCATCGAAAACGGATGTGGAAGAGGAGTCACGTCGCCGCGATGACGGGCGGGAACTTAAGGGTCTCATTGACTTGATTATCAAGGCCAAGCAGAAGGCTGAGGCCGAGGCGAGGAAAAAGGGGCTTGCTAATGCCGCGTAGCTGCAAAGGCAACTGTGGCATGTCGACGCGCGGGTTTCTGGATAGAGCCGGTTGGCCTGAGCTATTCGGTTACAACCGTGAGGACTATTGCAGAGAGTGTTGGGTTGACTTGGTCCGGGCACAGAATCCCCGAATCATGCTCGAAGATGAGTGGGGTATACGCTACACGGCTCAGTTGGCTGGCCAGCCCAATGAATGGACTCAACCACTTTCTGGCCTGGTCGGATTAAGTGAACGAACTGGCCGCATGTACGCGCCAGCCAAGCGTTCTGATCTCCGGCATCGACTAGACCCAGTGGCCCAACCCGAAGGGGTACGCATGATATGAGTGCCTTAGCTGAAGACGTTGGGGACATGGAAGGCGAATACATAGACGAATGACTCAGACGCCCTATTACGAAATGGTCCCAAAGGATTTCTATACGAACCTGCTGTTTCGCAAGGAGATACTGCGTCTAGGCTACGAGAGCCGTAAGAGAGCCGAAGAGCTTTGGATAATGTGTGCGCGGGACATTCTGTTCTATATCAATACGTTCGTCTGGACTTACGACCCGCGTGGAGGTAATGGTCTCAAGAAGCTGCCATTCATTACCTACCCAAAGCAAGACGAAATCATTCTGGAAATCAACAACGCAATTGGGAACGAGGATATCCGTATCGAGAAGTCCAGGGATACGGGTGCTTCATGGATGTGCCTTACCGTTTTCGATCACCGTTGGCGCTTCTACGAGGCTGAATCGCTGCTCATGATTTCGCGGAACGAGGATTACGTTGACAAGTCGGGCAATCCGAAGTGTCTGTTCTGGAAGCTTGATTTCCTGGCCGATCACCTACCTGGCTGGCTCAAGCCTAGCCAGCACAGGATCAAGCTCCATTTGCAGAATCTGGACAACGGCTCAGTGATTGACGGGGAATCGACTACTGGCGATGTAGCGCGTGGCGATCGGCGTAATGCGATACTATTGGATGAATACGCGGCGTTTGAGGTGAATGATGGCTACCGAGCTGAGGCAGCCACTATTGCAGCTACGCCATGCCGAATTCTCAACTCAACACCACAAGGTGTAGGTAACGCTTACGCCGATTCCCGCGATTTGGACATGAAATGCACCCGTATCCATTGGTCGGATATCCCTGATCGCCGACGTGGTATATACGGGACTCAACCTAACGGAAAACTCAAGCTTCTGGATCGTGAGTACTGGAGGAAGTACGCTCTCGATCGTGGTCTTGAATACAGTCCAGATGGCTTGGCAGGCCTGGAGAGGACCGTCGAGCCACATTACAAGTTCGTTTTGGACGGCAAGATTCGTTCGCCTTGGTACGACCTTCAATGCCGTCGGACCCGTCTTGATACTCTCATTGCCCAAGAATTGGATATTGACTTTCTGGGTTCTGGTTCCCGGTTTTTTTCTGCCGAAGTGCTCAGAAGCCACAAAGAAGAGTATTGCAGGCCGCCGTATCGTGTTGGCGAACTACATTACGACTCGGAAAAGTTCGAGCCTGTCGATTTTGTTGACGAGCCCAGAGGTCATTTCAAGCTATGGATAAACGTGGACGTAGCCGGCAAAGTGCCGGCTGATCGGGATTATGTAGCTGGTGCCGATATCTCGGCGGGCACAGGGGCTTCCAACTCTGTCTTATCTATCCTCGACAAGAAGACGGGTGGGAAGGTGGGTGAATTTGTTCATTCAAGGCTACGACCCGAAGAGTTCGCAGATTACTGCGTATCTATCTGTCGTTGGTTCAAGGGTACAGGAGGTGACGGGGCTTATCTGATTTGGGAGGCGAACGGGCCTGGTAACCAGTTTGGCGCCCGTGTTGTCCAAGTTGGCTTCAGGAATATCTACTTTCGGGAGAAGGAAGATTCCCTGTCAAAAAAATCGACAGATGTGCCCGGCTGGTGGGCAACTCCGCCGGCCAAGCAGACGTTGTTCGGCCAATACGGCCTGGCTCTTTCTACCGGCGCGTTCATGAATCGCTCAAAGCCGGCTATCGAGGAATGCGAACTTATCGTATTCGGTACGGACGGCAAAGTGGTACATACGCACTCAGTAAATACTATGGACTCATCAGGGGCAAGAGAAAATCATGCCGACCGTGTAACGGCTGACGCTTTGGCCTGGCGAGCGGCACACATGATAGGTCGTATTGTTTCGGAAAAAGAGCCGGAGCATTCACCCTACTGTTTTGCGGCCAGACGAGAAGCGTATGAGGCAAGCTTGAAATCGAAGGACTACTGGTAACACCATGCAACTCGTTGTTGGCGGCAAACTGAATGGCAAGTTTGTTGACTGGCATACTAAAAGCGTATCGCTGGGCGACGACACGTATGTCGGGTATCTAGTGGTTCATGACGGGAAACGGATACCGGTGTATTGCCCGCGAGACTGGGAAGCTCCGATGGGGTTGGGACAACCGGACGATGGCTTGGACAATGGGACAATGACAGAGATCAAAAGGGTCTTGTATTCGCTGTCCGCTGAAGAAAGGGAAATGATCGAGATCAAGTAGCTGAAGACATAAGAAAACACGAGGGCAGCCCCTGGTAGGTTCTGGCCAACCTTCAGGTGTATAGCTGCGAGACGAAAGGCAATGCGGTGCCGCATCACTGCGTTGCCTTTTTCTTTTGGCTCGCCCTCGTTTGGAAAACCAATGGCTAGTTACGAAGAACAGCAACAACTCGAAGAAAGCCCATTTACTGATAGGCAGCTCAAGCGACTCAGGCGGGCAATGGACTGGTCTTGGAAGAAGCTGCAACCGTTCCGCGAAACGCAGAAGGATCTGATTCGCCAGTATGTCGGTAAGCATTATTCGGATTCAGGCACTGACGAGCGAGTGCCTATCAATCTTGTCGAAATGGCTGTCAATATCTACACGGTGCAATTGGCGGCAAAGGCGCCCCGTGCCCTGTGTACTACCCGGTTCGATGCCTACAAGGCGTATGCCTCTACGCTCAGTCTAGCTGTTAATCACCTGATCGACGAAATCCGGCTTGAAGAGACCCTGAGACAAGCCGTGCGCAATGCCATGTTCTCGTTGGGCATTGTCAAGGTGGGACTCAATCCTTCCGGCTCAGTGGAGGTTGGTGGATTTCTTCACGACGTGTGTCAGCCATACGCGGACGTAGTGAACCTGGACGACTGGGTTCAGGATATGACGGCCAAGAGATATGAGCAGATTGAGTATGCCGGCAACCGCTACCGCGTTCCTGTCGACTGGGTAAAGAACTCCGATTTGTACTTTCCCGACGCCAGAGCGCAGTTGATGCCTACCGAGAAGTTGTCGCATGACAACCTGGGCGACGAACGGCTTGATACAATTTCGCGAGGTGCCAGTTCCGACGTAGACGAGTTCAAAGATTACGTTGAACTATGGGACTTGTGGCTACCTAGCGAAAACTTAGTTGTCACGATTCCGGTCGAGCAAGAGTCGCTTGTACTCCGTGTTGTTGAATGGGCGGGGCCGGAGGCTGGCCCCTATCACCTACTCTCTTTTAACGCCGTACCGGGCAACCCCATGCCCCTTTCGCCCGGCGCCCAATGGCTCGACCTGCACATGCTCGCCAATGTCCTGTTTCTCAAACTAGGCCGGCAAGCTAAACGGCAGAAAGAGATTCTGGGGTATCAGGGTGGAGCGGCTGACGACGCTAAGCGAATTGGCGAAGCAAGTGACGGGCAAATGATTCGTATGGATAGTCCGTCCGGTGCTAAAGTTCATGAGTTTGGTGGTGTCAACGCCCAGACGCTTGCCATGTTCCTGCAGACCAAGGATCTGGCGACCTGGCTCTGGGGCAACCTGGATCTTCTCGGCGGACTATCGCCGCAGTCTGGGACTCTTGGACAAGACGAACTGCTTGCCGGGCAAGCCAGTAAACGTGTTGCCGATATGCAAGACCGCACAGTTGATTTCTCGACAGAAATCATTCGTGCATTGGCCTGGTATCTGTGGACTGATCCGCTTATCGAGATTCCGCTTGTCAAACGCGTCGAGGGGATCGATGAGGACATTCCTACAGCATTCACAGCAGAGGACCGGGAAGGTGATTTCCTTGACTACAACATAAACATTGAGCCGTATTCAATGCAGCACTACACACCTTCCCAGCGGCTGCAAACCATCATGCAGATATGGGAGCGGTTCCTTGTTCCGTACACCCCAATGCTACAGCAGCAGGGCATATCGCTTGATATACAGGCTCTGCTCAAGCTTATCGGCAAGTATTCCAGCATTCCCGAACTCAAGGACATTCTGATTACGTCCATGCCTTTGGGGGAAGAAGAGCCGGGCCCGGTTGGCAATCCGCCGAACAAGCCCTCTTTGACCAAGCACGTAAACGAACGGGTAAATCGTCCCGGCGCAACAAGGTCGGGCAAAGATGCAACGTTAATGCAAACGTTAATGGGCGGCAATGCGCAGCCCGCAGAACTGGCAGCATTGGGGAGGCCGGTTGGATAACCAGGAGTAATGTGTAATGGAACCATCCGAAATCATGTCGCAACCGGCTGTTCAATACGGTTTTGCTGGTTTTGCTGCTGCACTACTCGCTTTTGTCTGGTGGTTAGTCAGACACATAATCCGCTTACTCAACCGCACGAATCAAATCATTGCGAACAATACCGAAGCGATCCGGAGCGTGGATACGCGAACTGGTGAAGAACTGAAATTGCTTCGGGCTATACACGACAAGCTGCTGGCTCGTCCGTGTATCGCAAAAGGTGAGGAAGGTGCCTGATGCCGGTGTATTGCTACAGGCGGAGTGATAACGGCGAGATTGAAGAAGTCTTTATGACTAGCGCGGAAATGCTGCGCCGCCAGCGGCGTGATGGTTCTATCACCCTGGACGACGGTACGAAAGCGATACGCGACATGGGGGCAGAGCATGGGGGATTTCAAGATACACCAGGGACTTGGCCACAGCGCAGTGATGCGATGGGTGTTGCTGTAGAGCAAATACCTCAAGCACGGGCAAAGTCGATTCGGGACGGTGTGCCCACGGATTTTACGCCCGATGGGCGGGCAATCCTGACAAGCAGAGCACACCGTAAACGATACGGAGAGTCAATAGGCATGTACGACCGTAACGGTGGTTACGGCGACCCTAGAAAGAGAGGAGTGATACGAGATGGCTAAGAGAGGTAGGCCAAGGAAGAATCCGCTGCCAATCGAACAGAATGCAGAGCCGGAAACAGAATCAGTAGCTGCCGAGAAGATGGCTGTACCTGATGCGTTTGAGGATGGCGGCAACGAAGACACGGGCGAGCCGGAAAGCTTGGAGGAACAGTACAACTTTGACGAGCCGGAAGATCCGGACGCCCAGCCGACCGAGCAAGACAAAGGCGGCGAAGCAACTGAACCCGAACCGAGCGCAGAGACAACAGAACAAGATGATTCCGCCGGCGAGGAACAACCTGCCGGCGATGATACCAAGGCGGACAAAGAAGATGCTGGGTTCGACCTTGATGCACGGCTTGTCAACGAAGCCCGTCAAGTGGGTTTCCCTGACCAGCTAATTGGTGGATTCCGTTCTAATCAGGAACTGAGAGCCCACCTGAACTTGCTGTATGCCGGCGCACAAGCCCAAGAAAAGGCAAGTACTGCCGATGAGCAGAAAGTTCAACCAACCAGCACAGAGGTGGGAACGGAGGAGGGTGGCGAATACGAAGTTGGCTTGAGCCCGGACGATGTTGACGAGCCGGTGTTGTCTGAGTTCAGGAAAATGACTCAGCACTACGAATCCCAACTCAAGGAACTTCGGGGTCAATTAGAGCAAGTCACGGGAACAGTTTCAGCCCAGGAACAGGCTCAACTAAGAGCGCAACATAACGCAAACATACAGGCGTTCGAGGCGGGCATTCAGGGTTTGGGTGACGAATACCGTGACCTTGTTGGCAATAAGCCTATTGCGCAAATGGATAGGGGCAGTGACGAATTTGAGAACGTCCAGGCTATCGCGAACGAGATAGACGTTCTTATGGCCGGCTGCCAAGCGGTGGGTCGCCCCGTACCACCAATGGCCGATTTGTGCAAGCGAGCCGCCCGAAGTGTGTTAGGTGACAAAATTGAAACAATAGCCCGAAAGAAAATCGGAAAGACGCTGGATACACGTAAGTCTCAGGCGACAGCCCGTCCTACTCAGCGTGGCGGCGAGGCTGCAGTGTCGCCTACCAAAAAGGCTGTAGAAGGTGTTCGGAAGTACCTCGCCGATAGAGGGATTGACTACGGGCCGGACGCTGGCCCCAGTGATGAGGATTTCTAGCGGTTTGCTTTCGGGCATAACGAGTAGAAGGGAAACTCGAAATGCCAACACTTGAAGCTAGTAACATTGCCGATCTGGTCACCAGTACGTTGAGAGATTTAGGGCGTCTGAGGTTTACGCAAATCGCCCAAAATCTCACGAACTATGAGGTGATGAGTCGGATTCTGAAGAAAGACAAGGTTCAGTTTGACGATGGTTACGGAATCCAGAAAACGCTCATGGTGGACTATTCCTCGTCCGCCAGAAACGTCGGGATGTTCGAGACGGATGACGTAAACGTCGAGGACTTCTTGCAGACAATCGATATCCCGTGGCGGCATACCACTGCCAACTGGGCGTATGAGGTTCGCGAGGTTCTTATGAATCGCGGGGCCTCACGAATCGTGGATATGATCAAGACCCGGCGTATTGCCACGATGATTGGCCTTGCCGAACGCATGGAGGCTGATTTTTTTGCCGCACCTGGCGGTTCTACGGACAAGACGAACCCATTTGGCTTGCCTTATTGGGTTGTCAAGTACGCATCGGGCAGCACTACGGGCGGCTTTTATGGTGGCAATCATGCCAGCTATTCGTCTGGCCCCGGTGGCTTGAACTCGAACACGTATACCAATTGGCGAAATTACACCTGCAAATACACAAACGTGGCCAAGTCGGACTTGATTACGAAGCTCCGCACGGCTTACCGGAAGATTCGGTTCAAGAGTCCGGTTGACATACCTGACTACCGCAAGGGCGTGGGGCAGCAATACCGGATTTACGCGCCGTTGGACGAGATCATTGAGATGGAAACTCTGGCCGAGAACCAGAACGAAAATCTCGGTCGAGACCTGGCGGCGATGGATGGCACAATTACGTTCCGGCGTAACCCAATTGTCTGGATCGAAACGTTGGATAGCGACAGCGACGCACCCATTTACCTTTTGGACTGGTCGAAGTTCTACCCAGTGTTCCTGAAGGGCGACTATCTGCGAGAGTCACCGCCAAAAGAGAGTCCGTCGCAGCATAATGTGTACCACTGTCACCTAGACCTGACGTGGAACATTCTTTGTACCGACCGGCGTGCCCAGGCGTGCTTGAGCACAGGACGAACAACTAACGGTAGTGCGGCCCTGTCGTAAGTCAGGTAGCGAAGAGAACGAACAAGAAAGATTAGGAGAATTCACATGTATAAGGTTGAATACACTGAGGGGTTACGTGCCGCTAATACAGATGCGGGGCCTAGTCCTTCTATTTGGGCGGATTGCCCTATTCTCGATATCATCGTCGATCCGAGACAGGGTTATGGAATCTTCGACGATTTCCTCACTTATTCGTCAACGGCCACTACCGTTCTTAACGCCAGTGGCTTGCCGACGTTTGAGGGTGACTGCACGATAGGCGGCACGGCGATTGCTGGTGGCGAAGTGGCCTTGTTCTGTACTACCAGTAACGAGGAAGCTGCTTTGGAGGCCTGTGGCGCCCAGTCCGCACCTTTCGTTATTCCAGCGTCTACTACTGCGACTAGTAATAAGTTGTGGTTTGAGTGTCGTGTAAAGAAGTCAACAATTGCCGATAGTATCGCCAATTTTTTTGTTGGCTTGGCTAGTCAAGGTTCTGGTGTCGCCGACTTCATACACAATGACGGCAACGACTTTGCTGATGTAGACTTGCTGGGTTTCGTGCAATGGGAGGCTGATGGTGATGCTATCAATGTTGTCACCCAGAAAACTGGGGCTGCGTTCGATACCATCATATCGGGCGTAGACACTGCCGTTGCTGACACTTATGCAAAATTGGGGTTCAAGTATGACCCCACCGCTGTGGTAGGTGAACGAATTAAGTTTTATGTGGACGGTGCCGAGCAAACTACTTATGTCGGCGAGGCGTCTGGTGATGCTACTGTCTACATTCAGGACACGACTAACTTTCCTGGCGGCGAAGAGATGACTCCGGTTATTGCCGTTAAGGGAGGCTCGGCGTCTGATTATACCGTCACTATGGACTGGTGGCGTTGTTACCAGGGCCGGTCTTCGTAAGAGGCCTCATTTTCCTCCTCTCTGCGACAGGGTCGGGGCTCCGGCTCTGGCCCTGTTGTAGGGTGGTGAGGGCTAGTTATGGCTGAATCAACGCTGTCGTATGGCCACACGGATCTAATGAAGGAAGTAGCCTACTACCTAGGTTACTCCCGCGATTCGGCAGATTGGTCGAGCGATGAAACTAGTTTGCTCGGCGATATCGTCAATCAAGGCACACAGCAGGCGTATTATCCACCTGCTCACGTTGCTGGCCCGCACGAATGGTCATTCCTTCGTCCGACCACAACGATAACTGCGTGGCCTACGAGCACAAGCACGCTGAATGGCGGCCCCTCGAAAGACAACGGCACGACCACAGTAACTGTCGACGATGCGATTTTCTACGACAGCATGGTTGGTAAGTCCTTAGCGGTAACGGATGGCTCATCTTACACGATTACGTCTGTAACCAGTACAACAGTCTGTGTCGTTAGTGGCGATGCAAGCGGTGAAGCGAACGGGGCTACGGTAACGATTACCGCTAATGGTGATTATCGTCTACCAGACGACTTTGGCGGTATCGAGGGTGACTTGACTTACGCCGCTGCGGACGACCAGTTACACACGGTACCCGTTATCGGCGAGGGCCAGATTCGTACAATGCGGCAGTCAGATCCATCGACGAATGCGCCTTTATATGCGGCGGTTAAGCCATTGACGACTGACGGCTCAGATGGGCAGCGATTCGACCTCATGGTAGTTCCGACGCCGGATGACACATACACACTGGGCTATCGTTACAACGTGCTGCCTGACGCCCTCACTTCAGGGAACCCCTCGCCTTACGGCGGTATGCCATTTGGACAAGTGCTAATGGCGAGCTGTCTGGCCGTGGCCGAGCTACGGGACAAAGACCAATCGGGCCCTTACATGGCCGACTTTGAAAAGAAACTGGCAGGGTGCATTGAATTTGATAGGCGGGCAAATACGCCGGATACGTTGGGTTACAACAGTGACGAGTCAGATATTGAGCCGTCGGCAAGCCTGACGCGAGCATGGAACATAAAAGTCACAGTTGGTGGCGTGCAGTATTGAACGGGAACAGGTGATGATATGGCATTAGGAAGCGCAACAAGCCCATGTGAACACTTTGGTATTTTGGAGTGTAGCCAGACAGAAACGTCGGCATTTCTAAATCCACAGAAACAATACACAGTGGTCCATCTGGGCGTAGACGCAAGCGGTACTGACGATAGCAATTCTGATGAAACGGTCTTCCTTTCAACTACGAGTGAGACAACACCATCCTTTGCTGAGCTTAATGACATTTTCCCATTGCAGGATGCGGTGAGCGTCGTTGTTGGCCCCGGTATCAGCAGGCTCTACGCCACTTGTGCGGCAGGCACGGGCGATCCGACCCTGGCGTTCTCTGCTGGTGCCCGTCAGTTCGGCGATTTTTGATGTGAGGTGAGCTATGGCTTTGGCAAGCGCGGTAGAGAACTTCGCTATTCTGGCGTGTAGTACCACAGCGACTTCGGCTGTGCTCAATCCACAGAAGGAATACACACTGGTGCACCTTGGGACTGACATTAGCGGTAACAGCAATGATACAGAAAACCAAGCTACTGTCTTTATCTCGACTACCAGCAGTTTCACTCCTGCCCATAGCGAAGCGGATAAAGTGTTCCCGTTAATGGCCGGCCAGAGCACCGTGGTCGGACCAGGCATCAGCACAATTTACGCCGACTGTACGGTTACTAATGCTGATCCGGTAATTGGATTATCCGCCGGTGCAAACCAATCTGGAATTTTCTAAGAGTACACAATAATGCCGCGGCGCCGAATTAGAAGAAAGAACAACTTCGGAATAACTCAAGAGGTGCATGCGCTTAGCCGTTCAAATCCCAAAGGCTATGGCAATCGTGTTTTTTCCGGCGTACCGCATTGGACGCCGGACGTGAGCATGGCTGGATTACGTTGCTGGCTAGACCCATCCAACCTGAACAACTTGACGATAATCAATGATCGTGTTCAGTATCTGAATGACAACAGAAGTCTTCATCCATTTTCGCAGGATACTGCCGCCAATCGACCATATTTTGGTCGCGACATTAACGGCCTTAATGCTCTTGAATTCCGGGCCGGTGAGTATATGACTGAAGCAAATGGTGGTATCCTATCCAACTTTGTAGCGGTGGACGCATACTCGCTTTTTGTTGTTTTTGAGGCAGATGCCGTTGCGGGCATTAGAGATGATCCGTGGGAAAACCCAGCGATATTTTCCGATGGGCTGGAAGGTTTTTTTGGTTTACATACTCGTGACAGTGAACACAGGATTACTGCTTACCACGGCGAGAGCGTGGATTGCATTGAGCCGGCTGTGCCGGTGTCTGCTTACATTGGTTATGTTTGCTCTGTGGTTTTAGGTAGTGGCACGTTAAGTATACGGATAAATGGTGGTACTCCAAGTACGGCAGCGGCAGACCCACTTGGCAGCACAAATGGCGCAGTTGGCTTGGGTTATTCGCCTTATGCACCTATTGTTCATTACGATGGCCTCATTGGCGAACTATTGATTTTTAATGTTGACGTTGGGGCGACAACACGAGGGCTTATCGAAAGTTACTTGGCTAGAAAATGGGGGATTGCGCTATGAGTTATCTGGTGTTCAAGACGCAGGCAACCTTTGATTCCTGGCACGCGAAGGCCAAGGTGGCATTAGGCTTGCCGTGGATCGGGAATAACGCCAGATATGGCTATCCGATGCCGAATGTAACTCAGGTTACTGACTACGCAGAGCCAGTTGAACACCCAGGCGTGGCCAACAATACAGTCTGCTGTCGAGTTGACACAGATCAGCCGGAGACGGACGTGACAATCACCGAGGTGGCTGCCGGAGCAACGAAGGTGCAAATGCAGACAGAGTTGGGGCAGGGCAAGAATCTGAAGGTGACGAAGGAGCAAGTGAGACTACTGGGTTGGCCTGCATCAAAAAACGGTCAACAAGGTGAAGAACAAATATAGTGGGGTGTACCCTGCCGCCTGTAGGCCAGTTGGTGGAAGGAACAACCTTTGAACAAGAGGCAGTGCGGTGCCAAGGCAGCGTGCTGCCTTTGTGCATATAGGTAGGAGAGTAGTCATGGGAATTCATAGTTTGGAACACGCACTGACAAACGCGGATTTGGGCTCAACGGCTTCGCTGCTTTATTCGAGAGCGAACGGAGGGCGGTATCTTCACATTGGCGCCTCAGTGCCTACGGACGCCTCTTCGGGATATCCAACAGGTGCCATATACCTGAAGACAGACGGCGGCGTAGGGTCCACAATGTATGTTAATGAGGGGTCTAGTACTTCTTGTGATTTCAATGTGGCTGGTGGTTCAACGTCCTCGATTAGTACGGGGGCGACCCTGAACGATGCCAGCGGCCTTGATGCGCTGTTGACCATTACCGACCAGACTAGTTCGCAGCCCACCTTGACGATTCCTGATATGGCCGGCACGTCAAGTACGTTTGTGTTCACAACACTGACGCAGACGCTGACGAACAAGACATTGACGACGCCGATAATCGCTACAACTGGCTCTATTAACGACGCTGGTGGCGATGAGTATCTGGTGTTCGTCGAAGACAGTACCCCGGTCAACTACATTCAGATAACCAGTGGCGACACGGGAGTAGCCCCAATTGTGGGCGCTGGTGGCGACAACGACAATATTGATCTGCAGTTGACGCCCAAGGGGACGGGCAATGTTGTGTTGACGGATGGCACAGACAGTACGAAAGCGTTGAGTGTCGAACTGAATGGAGCCACTACGGCTAAGACGTTGACAATCAGTTCCAGTCATACGGACGACCGGACGCTGACGATACCCGACTTGACGGGTACGGTCCCTAGTTATGCTGGGGCGGCAGCTCAGGGCGAGGTTCTGTATTACAACGGCTCGGCTTGGACACGGCTTGGCGTAGGCACATCAGGTCAAGCACTCCTCTCTGGCGGTGCCGCCAGTAACGTATCATGGGGCGCGCCGTCTGTTGCCGAAGCGTCAAAGGTAAGTGACCCATTCACGATTGAGGCGGGCACGAACGATATCACGGTGAACCCTGCCACCCAAACTCAGGCCGAAACAATTGTCATTCCCGACATGAATGCGGGGGCCAGTCATAATCTGGTACTTGACGACGTAGCGGCGACTCTGGCAAGCAAGACTCTGACTTCGCCGATTATTGTCACCACTGATTCTATCTGCGATGGTGGCGGCGATCCTTACCTCACGTTCGTAGAGGATAGTACACCGCGCGATAGTTTCCAGATAACAACCGGTGATGCCGGTGTTGGCGCAAAGTTGGAGGTCATTACGGACGACACTAACGCCAACATGCTTCTGGACGCTGCCGGTAGTGGCGATATTCAGATATGTAATGGTACTGAATTGAGTTTTCTTCGGGCTACGCAACATGCTCATATCGTAGTCGCAGACCAGACTGGCGAAGCTCATACGTTCAATATCCCGGATATCGCTACTGGCGCCTCGGATACGTTTGTGTTTCTGGCTGAGGCTCAAACGCTGACCAACAAGACGTTGACCAGTCCGGTAGTCGGTACACAGATCACAATGGATCAGACCACTAATGATGCGATTATTGTGGCCGCCGACCAAGCAAACCAAGACAACACGTATACCATTCCTGATGTGGATGGCAATGATAGCTTCTGCATGTTGGCTGGTACGCAGACCCTCACCAACAAGACGCTGACCAGTCCGGTAGTCGGTACACAGATCACAATGGATCAGACCACTAATGATGCGATTATTGTGGCCGCCGACCAAACAAATCAAGACAACACGTATACCATTCCTGATGTGGATGGTGACGACACGTTTGTCTTCCGGGCTGATACTGCCACGCTGACAAATAAGACAATCGACGTGGACAGCAACACCGTGTCCAACATCAATGCTGACGAGCTTGACGAGATCACACCAGGTACATCTACCTACGGTATTGATTTTGTTATCACAAAAACCGTCGCAAATGCGGACAACCTCGGGACGGATATTTTTACGGACAATGCGCCGTTCAAGTTCCGAGTAATCGACGCCTGGTCAATTGCTACGTCCGCCGATGGCGGTACTTGGAAATTACACAAGGGCAAGGTTGGTGCTTTGGGTAACGCAATCACAGACGTTGTTACCGTGGCTGCGAGCGACACGGATATCGACCGTATCGGCGCAATTGATAACGCCGAATGGGAGATTGCAGAGAACGGTTCCTTGACCATTGTTGCCGATGCCGGCGGAACCCTCGACGGTCTTATCTGTGTTCGCGCAATGAGAGTTGACTAAGCAGTGAACGTTTCACTGCGGGAATATAGTGACAGGAGAAAATGAGATGTCGAATGATGCGGTTAGTAAGCGAATGAAGGAACTGGAAGCTGAGGAAACTGGACTGGTCGAAGACCAGGAACAGATAAAAACTCAGATGGCCACGCTCCAGCAAGCGCTTGCTAGAGTCAACACGCGACGCCTTCAGATTGCTGCGGCTCATGGCGAGCTGAAAGCCCTGTTTGGGCCGGAGTCGAGTGACGAAAATCAAGAGGTGGCTGTTGGCGAAGAGACGAATTGACCTACAGTTCCCCTCTGGCGGGTTAAATCGGCGGCTGGCCTACCAGGACCAGCCGCCGTATACCTCGTCTGACCTGGAGAACGTGCGCCCTCAAGATACATTAGGAGGAAGGTATCGCGGGGGCTCACGGCCAGGTCTGGCGAAGGCGTATGTTGACCCGTCGGTTGCTCACCCGAACTCCTATCTTGGCTCAGGCAATCCGATACGCATGATTGCTTCGGTCATGCCCGTCGGCACAGGGCTGACTGGCCGTTTTCACGACGCTTTTCAGCTTGCTGACGGCTCAGCCTTAGATAGTGGCTGGTCTGCAGCGACATGGGTTCATGCAAGTAATGTCCCAAGGATTAAGGTAGTCGAAGTCTCGCCCGGGAAGTATCGGGGCATGGCTTCCGACTCTCACGTAGCTTTCTCGCCAGCAGATCCCGATCCCGGTATCCGTCAGGGTTCCGGCGCCATCCATAGCCAGATCACGGACATTGATACAGCCTACCCGTACACATTTCTTGTAAAGATTCACCCGCCGTCTGCTTCCGGTTTCGAGGAGCACGGTGTTCGTTTCTACTGCCGTCTTGCCCACGCGCAGCCGATACCCAACCAGGCCGGCGGCTACGGGGTATACCTTTCAATCGATTGGACGAGCACAACCGCAGCCACCACCACGGTTTACAAGTATGTCAACGGCGCCAGCAGCCAGTTGACCAGCTTCCAAAAGACGGGGCTCACGGCCAGTCCTATCTGGTTGAAAGTGCGGTGCAATGGAACCGCTGTTGATATTTATTGGAACGGTGATCGTCAGACTACGCAGACGGGCCTGAATGACGGCGGTAGCTGGACGGCGGCTAATGCTACACAGTTTGCATTCGGGTTCTTTGGCTCTAAGACAATCGCTGGAGCCGACCAGTCCAGCAGTTTGAATTACGGACTTATCGATGAGTTCATACTTTTATACACAAGCAGCGCAACGGCGGCTATCGACAAGACATACCCTCGGCTCGTAGCCGCAGCGAATGGTACGTTGTACGAGGAGAACGACGCCGGCGACATGGGGGCGGTTTCGGGCAGTCTGACGGTTTCGGCGAACACACACTTACAAGCTGCAGAGTTTGCCGGCAAGCTGTATATCGCTGACTACGACGATGAGCGGTGTAGCGGGACCGACGGTACGGTAACTACCGGCACAGGAGTGTTTGACGACGTTGCCGGAAAGAACTGGTCTACGCTGGGTGTTGACGCTGACGACGATCTTGTCGTCTTGTGGGACGGGACTGTCAACGTCGGGGCTGACGGTGTTACGCAGCCGGGCGCCTACAAGATTACGTCAGTAAGTTCTACCACAATCACTTTGGCCGACGTAGATACGGGTACTGACGGTACAGCTTTTTCGTTCCGTATCGAGCGTGGTCCAAAGATATACGATCCGTCCGCCGGCACGCTAACGCTGTGGTCTCAAGACATTGTGACCGGGGCACCGGACAAGCCAAAGGGCTCTATGCCCACGGGTTGCCCGTTGATAGCTGTATACCGTGGGCGGTTGGTGCTCGCAGGCAGAATCAATAATCCGCATATCTGGTACATGAGTCGGGTAAACGATCCGAACGACTGGGACTTGGGTGCCGATTTTGACGACACGACCAGGGCAATGGCAGGAACTTCCACGGGCATGTCGGTTATCGGCCAACCATTAACTGCCCTGATTTCATATTTGAACGACTACCTGATTTTTGCGTGTCGACACCAGTTATGGGTGATGCGCGGCGATCCGGCTGCCGGTGGGACGTTAACGAATCTCAGTTACGCAATTGGTGTTGTAGACAAGTTTGCATGGTGTCATGGGCCGTCTGGCGAAATCGTGTTCCTTTCCGACGAAGGGCTCTATGTGATTCCGCCGGGGGCCACCAGCGAACCTATGCCCATATCTGAAGCGCCCTTACCAGAAGAGCTTGAGGGTATCGATCCACAAAGCACGCTCGTAACAATGGCTTTCGATCACGATAAGCACGGTGTACATATCTACCTGAGCGATGTTGATGAAATTCAAGACGGGCAACACTGGTGGCTACAGTGGGATACGAAAACGTTCTGGCCTGTCTCTCTACAATCGGACCACCAAGTGCATTCAGTAGGTGTACACCAGGTGGCGGGAGAGGGTGGCCGAACCGTTTTGCTTGGTGGACGTGACGGCTACATACGGCGATACGGCGACGAATACACGGACGACGATGGAAACACACTAAGCAGCTATGTGCAGTACGGACCAATGGCATTAGGCCGTGGTGGACAAGCGGGGCTGGTAAGCGCCTTCACTGGTGTCTTATCCAGCGACAGTGCAGACGTAACTACCGCAATACAAGTAGGAGGTACTCACGAGACCGCAGCGTCAGCGGACGCTTTCACAAGTGCGACATTAAGCGCGGGGGATAACTACTGGACCACAGTACGTGGCCGAGGAACAGCTTATGTCGTGAAATTGACGGGTACGGGCCAATGGGCGGTTGAGCGGATAACGGTCGAAACTCAGCCGGCAGGTAAACACAGGAAACTTTGATGCTGACGCCAGTACGGACAATCGTCACCAATTTCAATGAGACAGGTGAATCACTGCGCACAATTTCACGGAACGAGCAGACGATGACTCGCTGGCGTAAGCTGAGTCCAGATGCTTATACGGCCACACCAGCGAGCACTTCGCAAATTACCATGTCGGACACTTCGTTACTCCAGAAGGGTTTTCCGCTTCAATACAAGTATAACGATACGAGTTACTACGGACTCGTACACGACCTGAGTGCAAGTGCGTCATGCGATATCGCCGGTGCCCCATTGGATACGGCACATGACCTGCAAGCCTTGTATGTCGGACACCCCAGCACAATCATGCAAATGCAGTTCTATGAGGGGAGTACCTGTCTTGATGCGGTAAGTTATCTGATTTGTCGAGCTTTGTGGTTGCTGGGGCCGGCATATCTGGTGACGTTTGCTTGCCGGGTTCGTGTACAGGATTCCGGGGCAAACATGAGCAAGATTAACTTCTACTGCGGCGGCGCAAACGCAGTGTCCAATAACGATAGTGACTTAGGAATTCAAGCACGCACCACATGGACGCAGAACCCGCAGGTAGACATTGACACAACACACTATGCGATTACCTACGGCGAGGATGTGGCAGTACGTGTAACGGCAAACGGAAGCAATCACGATAGCGAAGATATCTCAGTATCGGCAGCTTTTGTACTGGCTTAGGAGATAAAGCAATGAGTGGCATGAATTCACAAATGGCATTGGGGCTTTTCAGTAACCTTCTTAATGCCGGTATGTATAACATGCAGTACAACCGGGCATTAGCTGCAGAACAGGATCGTTTGGGCAAGGGTGAACGCCAATACGGTGAGCTGTGGGGCACCCAGATGGATGCCTACGATAGGTCTCAGGGATACTTGAGTAACTTGTTGAACCAGCGTAGCAGTTTGCTCCCACAACAAATGACAGCCATGAACCAGCAGGTGGCTGGTGATGCCCTTGGCCGCTGGCAGGGCCTTATGGGCACGGAAGCTCAGCAGCGGAATGCCCTAGTCCAACAGCAGACGGCGTTGAGTAATGCGCTCATGGGCCAGACCCAGCAGCGACAAGCGGGTATCCTCGGTAACTTGGGGGCTCAGAGTGGTGCCCTACTGGGCCGGGCTGCGGCTCAACAAGGTGCCCTGGGCCACTTGCAAAGTCAGTACGCCGACCAGATTCTCGGCGCCGCACGTAATCGTCAGGGCCAGATAGCCGGCCAGTACGGACGTGACACTGGCTCGATCATGGGCGGGTTACAGGGACGCTACCTGAACCTCATGGACGCCGAGCAGGCTCGCCGGCGGGACGTGAACCAGCAGTACACTGGCCGTACCCGGGCAATCATGGGCGAGCTTCGCGGCATGGGCGAGCAGGAACGCCGGGATATCAATCGCCGGTACGACGCCGCAGGCAACCGGGCCCAGCAGCGGTTGTTGGCTTCCGGGTTAGGCAACACAACTATCGGGGCCAGTGTAGCCCAGGGCAACGAGCGGGAACGAACGGACGCTCTTGGGCGGTTCGAGGAACGGACAAGGCAACAGCAAGCAGACGTGCGAGCGGCGTTGACTGGCGAAGCTCTCTCGGCCCGTGAGCGGGGTTACGGCGCCGCCCGTGGGCTTCAACAGGCATTGACGGGCGATATTGCCTCTGCTCGCGAACGACGCGCTGCCGGCGGCACGAATCTCTCACAAGCCCTTACGGGCGACACACTCAATACTCGGTCCGCTTTGGCTCAACAACGACTAGGGCAAGACGAGAGGCTCATGGGCAGAAACCTGGCCCTGCAGCAGCAGCTTGCGGGCTTAGGGCTTGGAGCCCAGGAGCGACTGAGCGGCCAAACTCTACAGACTCAGGCGGCAGCAAACGCAACTCGCCAGGCTCTCGACCAACAGTTGTACGGTAACCGTCTGGCGCTACAGCAGCAGTTGAGCGGCGACTACCAGAACCTCGTGAACGCAGGGCGCCAGAATCAGTTCAATCTCGGTTCGCAACTGAGTGGCGAGGATTTCAATTGGCAAGCTGCCCAAGCTGCCCAGCGACAGCAGCTCGACCTTGCTCTCGGCCAGCAGAAGATTGGCTTTGGCTTGAATGTGGTGAACCAGTACCCCGATCCGGCCATGTATGCCCAATCACAATTCGGTGTCGGCAGTATGATTGGCGGCTTACAGCGTTACGACCTTGCCCGCCAGCAAATGCATGACGCCAATAAGTTTAACTGGCTTGGCCTTGGCGGCGGAGCTGCAATGGGGACCGGCGTAGGTGGCGGACTAGGGTACGCTCTCGCAGGTAGCGGGGGCGTACTACCCGGCATGGCCTTTGGTCTCCTTGGTGGCACGGGCATGGGTTTTATGAACCAACCGCGATATTGAGGTAGGGAGCATGAGTATAGCAAGCGTAGTTCCTATGTGGCCACCGCCACCACCAATCAATATACGCCATGACATGGATGCTTTGTCCGTGGGCCTTGCTGCTACTCTTGGTGGTTACGGACAAGGCTTGGGCGGCTTGGCCAACCAGCAATGGGCTTCTGCTCGACAAGCTCAGGCCCAGCGTCACCAAGGCCAAATGGCTACAGCCAATATGCTTGGCAATCTTGGCAGTAACGTAGCTCTTGGCGCACTCCAGAATCAGTATCGTCTCGGCCAAATCGAGGCCTACGGCCAGAACGACATTGCTCGGGCGAAGCTGTATAACGATGCCCAAATGCAAAGAAGCGCATTGCGTCTCGGCGTCAACCTCGCCGGTGTGCCACCAGAGCAATACGGCGAAAAGATAGGTAAACAACTAGAATTCAACAGATTCCGAAACCTCTACGCCCAAGGTAAGCTGGCGCCCGGAATGGGCCCTGACATGTTGCAGCTACAAGAGCAGTTGCAACAAGCACCTATCAATATCCAGAACCCCATGCAGGCTCAGGTTCAGCAACGATTACAGACTACACCGCCTGTCTCATTACCTGGGGTGGGGCCGACACCTGTACCTACGGGACCACCGAGGAGAGGCGCACAGGGACCGCAATTCAGCAGCCTGGCTATGCCCACTGCGCCCCTGACTGGCGCAGCTACAGGGCGTGTACCCAAGCCAACGAAGGTGCAGCGGCAAGCCCTTATTGGCCAAGCTCTTGCCGAGGAGGCCGCGAAGCAGCAGACGGTACAGCAGGCACAAGTGGTAGACGGCGTTTTGAACGAAGCCGCCAACAACATGATTGTCCGGCGGTTCAGTACTCCCCAGAAGCAGCGGATAAAGCAATGGCAAGAACAAGTCCGTAACCTGCGCTCTGCTGTAAGTGCCAAACAACTCACGCCAGCGGAAGTTGAGCCGAAGATACGCCGACTCTACGGCCAAATGCGTAACGAACTACTGAATCCCGATTTTGAGATAAAGCCGGAGCCAATCCCACCACTCGAACAGCAGGTAAGGAGATTTACTGAGGATGGCTATAAATACTGGCAAGATCCAGGCACGGGGAAGGTGACGGCGAATAAGCTTGAAATTGCAGAAGGCCAGGGTACGCCGGGCACAGAAGCACCACCGGTGAATGGTGTTCCTTATGTTTATGACAAGGACGGTATCCCTGAGCCTACGCCGGAAGCACAACAGTTTGACGAATACGCAGAGCAATACGCAAAGAATAATCCGCAAGGACTCAGCGAGAGCAACGATGCGTATGCCGAAAGAATCCGAACCGGATCAGTAGCCTACGCCAAGGCAATGATGGCTGCAAAGCGGGAGTTCTTTCTCCCTGAAGTAGTCGAGCGTCCTGTCGTAGAGCCACCCATACCCACGCCTCTGGCGGACACGCTTGCTGCGATGGGGCCACAAGAGGGGGGCGCGCCACCAATGCTACCGCAGTTTCCACCTGGGTTAGGGCCGGAAGGGCCACCTGTTCAGCCAGCACCTGCGGAAATTCCACAACGGGCAGAACAGCCAGTACCCAAAGAAGACCCGAGAGTTCAGTTCTTAATTCGAGAGCATAACACACTGAAGGCCAAGAAGAACCTGAGTAAGAAGGAACGGCAAAGACTTAACGACCTTGAAGGTGCTCTGGCTGGTTACCTGGGCTAACGTATGACTCTCACGGATACCGCAATTGATACCTTACTGAAAGGCTCGTTGCTTGAGCCGCCGCCAGAGTCAATCCCGGGTTTCGACTACTCCCTATCAACGACACCCTCCACGCCACCAATCCCGCCCAGCGAACCTATTGGCGCAACTCGTAGTACACCGGCGATGATATCTGAACTCAACGAATCACAACTAACGGATCTCTACCAGAAGCTATACGACCCAGACCCCGGGCACACGCCAAGCCGGCTGGATAAGGTTGCCAACACCGTATCGTCCGGCGTGCGAACAATTGGATCAATGGTTTCCGATGCCCCCAAGGCTTGGGCCGTTGCGATGAAGGTGATTCAATCTGAACTGGATCGTGAAGGCATTAAGAGCATATCTGCCCGCCAGGGGGATCGTGATATACGTGATATGACAGCATGGCAACTCGGCCAGAGGCTTGAGGATACATTGAATGAATATGTGCCTGGCGACCCTCGATTGGCCAAGTCAATGCTTTGGGAGCAGATACCCAGTGGGTTAACAAGTGCTGCATACTATGTTCTTGGTGGTGGCGGGGCACAAGCTTTGAAACTTGGAACCAGGGGCACATTGGCGTTCATGAGTGCCCTTGCTGCACCTACCGGCATGGCCGACCAATACGAAGCAGCAAAGCAGGCGGGCGCCTCTGAGGGAGAAGCCCAGATTGCTGCTTTGTTGGGCGGCGCAATCGAAACGTCGCAAATCATACCTGCCTCACGAATCCTCAATCGGTTCAACAAGGCGTCGGGCGGTGCCTTTGTGCATAATCTTGGCGACGTACTCAAAAGTGGCGCCGTCGGCAGTATCTACGAAGGAATACAGGAAGGGCTTGCCGGCCTTGGACACAATGCAGTTGCGAAGATTTACGAAAAAGAACGGGACATGTTCGACACGGTTCTTGAACAGGGCCAGATAGGGGGAATTGTTGGTTTCACTGTCGATGTCATGGCAAACATGCTCGGACTCAAGAAGGGCCGAGCCCGTATACGCAAAGACCTGCTTAGCCGTCAAGGGGTTCGTGAATGGGCTGAACTGAACTCTGAGCAGGCGGCAAAGATTAAAGACGCGGCTGACGCCAAAAGGCCGATCACCCGTTCAATTGTTGGTAAAGATGTGGCTACGGTACTGGGCAAGAAAGACCGTTCCGATTTCGCTGCTCTTGTCAGCGAGCAAATTGAGGAGGTGCAACGTGCCCAAGTGTTACCTAAAGAGAAAGCGGCAATTGAAAGAGAAAGGATACTCGGACAAGGCGGCGAAAAGGCGGGCCGCGAAAGAATACAACGCCAGTCGCAGGCCGAACGAGCCGAAGCTGTCGCCGAAACACCACAGCGGCAAGCGCAAGAAATGCCGGAAGTAGCCGAGTCCCTTACGGGTCGGATGGCGAGAGGTGAAGCACTAGAAACAATTGGGGCGACCAGTAGCCCAAACTACGAGGTTGGCCCCAAGGGTGACATTCGCGTCAAGGCTAGCTCGGCTAAAGATTTGGTTGGCGAAGACGTACCAAAGAACAAGACAGTCAAATCGGAATACGCTTCACCTAACACAGAGTTTGAGACTGGCTACCAGCGCAGCCAGGGTATAGGTAAGCGGGGATTTTCTGATAAGTGGCGCGCGTTCTGGGGCAAGATGGCCGAACTTACGACACGGGGTGCTTTACCAAAGCTACCCCGAACGAAGCAGTTCGGTGAGGCCCGCTCGGCATTCCAAGCGTACAACAGGGCACCCGGGGTAGCTTCTGCTACAGGCCAATCGCTCATTGAAAGGACCGTCAAGCCGCTCAGCTCAGACGACTACGATCTCTTTAATCGGAAAGTTGTATTGGGTGATCTAGCCGCAACTGAAGGTGAATTGCCCTGGGGCCTGACGCCGGAAGCCACAAAGGCAGAACTCGACCGAATCAATGCACATGTTGCCAATAACCCGAGAGTACAGGCGTCCTTGGAATACCGTCGTCTCTGGTTTGAGAAGATGCAGCAGGACTATATCGACGCCCACAAGCCGCTGGGTATCGATCTGTCCGACAGGTTCCAAAGGGAAAACTACTTCCGACACCAAGTACTAACCTACATGCGGTTACGTGAGGGAATTGGTGTTGGCGGCAAGGGCGTAGGTGTTCAGACTCAACGTAGCTGGCTCAAGGAACGCAAGGGTTCGGTTCTCGATATCAACTCGAACTACGTTGAGGCAGAATACGAAATCGCAACCCAAATGGTTGCAGACACGCTAAGGGCCAAGGCTCTAGTAAGACTCAAGAGCCAATACGATATCCTGCCTCAATTGAGGGCCCAGGCAAAAGAAGCGGGTACCGATTGGCGTAAGCTAATTCCGGAAGGGTACCAGGAAATGGCTATCCAGCCTGGACGGCACATGTTCCTTACGCATTCTATACCGGAATCATTGGCTCAGCGGGCGATGGAAGCAGCCGGCGAGGAGATAGGCTTAACCTCTGACCAGATTCGGCAAGTTCTGGCCATGGGGCAAAAACACGCCCCATTTGTCGTGCCTAACGCTATCGCTGAACAGGCTGAATACGAAAGCAAGAAGTGGCAGACGCCGCCTGTCCTGAAAGAAATCGACCATGCGCTGACATATCTGGTTGGCCAAGTAAAGCGGTGGCAGCTCCAGGGCCCCACGAGAGTTGTCGGCTACAACCTTCGGAATATGGGTGAGGCGGACAAGGTGCTATCTCTTAACCCAAGTTCGGCACAGTATGTACCAAAGGCCATTGTTGACTTGGCGCAGTACTACACTGGTCGAGAGAACGTGCCTCTCGAATTGCTCGAATGGGTAGAGCGAGGCGGTGGCCGGACGCTCATGCGAGTAAACGAACTAGGTGAAGTAAGTGAACTCAAGAAGTTCGAGCGGTTAATCAATAAGCCAAAAACTACTGTGGGGAAAGTTGCCAAAACAGTAACCCTGCCCTGGCGAAAGTATTGGGAAACGGTCGGGCTGGGTACCGACATGAGGGAAAGCATTCTTCGGTATGCTACATATCTGGATTACACTTCCCAAATCAGTAGTTCACCAGAAGGCAAACCCAACAACTATGGCAGCAGCATACCTGCTGAAGTAGATGGTATTGTCGACCCCCGCGATAAAGCTTTCCGTTTGTCGGCTGATATACTTGTAGACTACAGCGACATCTCGATCCTCGGCCAGTTCCTTCGTAGCAGAGTCTATCCGTACTGGTCGTTCCAAGAGGGCAATCTACGGGCCTACTGGAATGGTATCCGTAACTTAGCCCGACAAGAGGATAAAGCAATTAGGGTCGGCCGGAAGATAGCAAAGACATTAGGACTTGGTGCCGCTGCTCATGCCCCGTTTATGCTGTACCGACTCGGGCGCATTGCAATCCTGCTCTACGGGGCCCAGTTAGCCTACAGCCTGTTCAGCAACTTGTTTTTCCCAGAGGAGGAAGAAGAGATACCAAAAGACGTTCGCAAACGTCACCACCTGACAATACGAGCGCCAGACGGGAGCCCAGCCTATTTTACCCGAATTGGTACCGCCTCTGACTTTCTTGAATGGCTTGGTGCTGAGGGTGTGTACACGGACGTAAAGGATATTCTTGACCATCGTCGCACATTGAAGGAAGTGGCTAACGACATGATAGCCTCTCCTGTTAACAAGCTTGTGAACGGCGTCAATCCGCTTATCAAGGTTCCTGGCGAGATTGCAGCAGGGAAGACACTGTTTCCTGACGTGCGAGACCCCAGAACAATACGAGACCGCTGGGAACACCTGGCCAGAATCATTGGTGTGGAAAAAGAGTACAAAGCTGCCGTTGGCTTACCCCAACAGAAGGGGGCTAGGGGCCTGAAGTATCTGACGGGCTTCTCTAAGACAGAGCCGGGGCAGGCAGCCTACTACGAGATTCTCGACCTCAAGGACAGGTTCTTCCGGTCTATTGGGCGTGGCCGTGGGGAAGGCTTGGGCCCACGTACCGACGCTCTCCGCAATTTTAAGCTTGCCGTTCGCTATGGAGACGAGCGGGCCAAGAAAAAGTATCTGGCTGAGTACGCCAGCCTAGGGGGCACAAGACGCGGACTTCAGCAGTCATTGGCAGCAATGGAACCCCTTTGGGGGCTTTCGCGCAAGACCGGGACGCTGCAGGCGTTCTATGCCACACTAACTGAAGAGGACCGCGACACATTGGAAAAGGCTTATGAGTTCTATCGAACAGTCCTATTAGGACAAGGAGAAAGGCAATGAGAGAGTGGATTCGAGTAATTGTTGGGGCGTTAGTGCTGCTATGTGTGGGGTGCCTGTGGGGGTGTTCGTTTCTCACGCCGGGCCTGGATACCCGGGTGGCTGCGGAAGCTCGTAGCGAAACAATCTGGGACGCAGAGGACAACCTAACGTTGTCGGAAGCCACGACGCATAACCGAGAGGTGATTGCCGCTGAAGGGGATAATGTGACTGTCACCATGGTAGACGGCCAGGCGACGAATATCAGTGGGGGAACACACATTCTCTGGCAGAAGAGTGAGCCCAAGGATGTAATGAGCGCCTACATTGCCCTGGCTCAGAAAAACGCAGAGGTGGCCGAGCGAATGTTTGGAGCTATCGAGCGGCTTACCGGGTTGCTCGCCCCTGCGGTGGGGAATTCTGGAGGTGGTGAGGCGAATAATGGGGGTGGCGAGTTGCGTGACAAGCTCATGGATGAAATACTCCGGCGATTACCCGACGGGGCAACTACCGAGGAAGGTGAAGATGATCCGTGAGCCCTTTCTCTGCGCGGGCTGGCCTGCGTCGGGCTAGGGGCAAGGCGCAGGTCGGCCTTTTTGAGGATAGCTCTATGCACAGGTACACCTGGCTCGCAGCTCTGCTGGCGTTGGTGTTGACTCTGTTACTTGCCGCTAAAGAAAGGCTTTACAATGAATTTCCTCACACGACTCCTGTGGCCGCTGAAAAGCCGGAAGATCCAAACGGCGGTCGCCACAGTAATCCTGGCGTACTTGGCCCAATGGGGGCTTGAGGTGCCAGAAGAGGTGGTTATGAGCATTCTGGGCGTTGGTGTGGCTGTGATCCTGGGGATAGCCCACGAGGACGCCGGCGAGAAATCCGGGGCCCTGAAGCTGATACCAACCACAAAGCCCTCGGCGAAGAAGAGCCGTAAAAAGAAAAAGGCGACCTGATCAAAGGGTCACCCACAAAGGGGCTTGGTGCCTTTTTACTGTGGCCACACCTGATTGTAGACGGCTACCGTGCAGTTTACGCAATCAGCTTCGTCCTCTGCGCAGCCGTACCCTACACAGCAGCCGTAAACTAGTGATGTAGCTAGGGCGTTTTCGCGACGTAGCACACCACCACTCCGGGAGTCGTCAACTATTAGGATCTTTGTGAGTATTCTGGCATCATCATAATCTGGACAGGCTTCCCTTAGCGTATCTGTCACTTCAAGCCGAGCAGGGTCATTTGGAACTACCCCACACACCTGCCCAAGACACAACGGCAGCACAATGCCCATGAACAGCAGTAAAGCATAAATGCGGTTTTTCATGGCTTTCTCCTATGGTTGAGTCAGCTACGGTGACACCATATAGGTACCTCTACCTATATACGGAAGGTATTTACCCCCACAATATACGGGGGAGGGAAATCCGCATTTTGTGGGTTGACCGGCCTGTGAGTTTTGTGTATAAGAATGCTAGATTCGGCGGTTGCCGGATGCTGCCAATCAGCTCGCCCGGGGCCAAGGAATCGCTCACCACGGAAGGTGGCCGGGTGGTGACTTTTTGACAAGGGGGTGTGGATCATGGCCCAGTCCACCGATATTCTCACCATCGAAGAAGTCGAGCTTGTTACCCTTTTCCGCCAACTTTCTTGCGACCAGAGGCAGGGGGCTCTTTCCGGTCTGCGGCTTCTCGCCCAGCCCGCCTTACCACATCCTCTGCCATCAGAAAATCAAGCCGCTTACACCACTTTTCAACTTCCTTCCACTTGCCACTCAGAGCCAAGTCTCTCAACAAAAACGGCGCAACCTGTAGGAGCTTGAGGGCTGACGTGGCGGCGCCACCCCGGGTGTAATTACAGGCGTCCGCCCAATCATTGAATTGGTCCACTACTCCAGGGGCTAGGTCAGCACCCAATTTTTTCTTTGCTGCCATAAATCCTACCCTATCAAGCAGTTATCGCACGTCAACGTTCAAGAACGTACAAAATCGTAGAATTCCGTATTGACAAGTACGAATTCGCACGTATACTTACGGCATGCTCACTCAGGTAGGAATCAATCGGAATACGGGCGACGAAAGGTATGGGGACGTTCTGGATGTCGCCGAACGCTTGGCTGAGGGTGATTACGGCACGGCAGCTAATGCCATAGCTGTCATGGTCCGCCAATCGCCTCTTTTTCAGCAGACGCTCGAAAAGCTACAGGCTAAGGCAAAACCAGCCTGCTCAAGCGTCGCGGAATAAGCCGTAGTCCGCTGAGCCCCGGTGTGGTCGGTCGAGCAGGGTGCCGGGGCTCGGCTCTTGTAGAAACCGTAAACCGGATTCAAGGAAGAGGCAAGGATAATTTCGTGCGGTTTTTAGCGCAGCCACGGACGGTTGGCCCTATGCGAAAATTTCTTAGCGCAAGTACAAACAATGACTCGGTCGAACGACAAACTCTTCCCTTGTCGGGACTTACAGAAAATATGGCGGGTGACTGCAACAGCAGCCACACGAGCACGCCAGTTGGTTTTTCGTCGGTTTGTCCAAGCGCTAGTAACCAACCAGGAATGGGCGTGGAACGAAGTGAAAGAAGCGTGGCCGGAAGCCCTAGAGGAACTGAAGGTGAATCTCAGGGTATGGGAGGACAACCGAGCTCAAGCCGCCTTCGAGCGAGAACTACCCGAGTTGGAAGCTCGACAAACCGGGAGGGCCAACACACCGAAGTTTACGGCGTCCGTGGCGGGTGGAAAACAGTAATCTCGGCAATCCTGTTTCTTGGCGGCCTGCTCTTTCTGGCTGCGTATATCCTCGCCACGGCCGGACAAATCAAGAAAGTTGACGGACAGGCTGCTTCCTTTCCTTCCGGTGAGCACCAGCTACTGCCGCGTGTAGCTGGTGCTTCTTTTTTACAAGCGCAGAGGGCTACGCATGAACTTTGAAATCAAACACCGCTGGAATGGTGACGTTCTTTTTTCCGCCGAAGTCGACTCCCTGAAGCTTGCAGTTGAGGCGGCGATCCAAAGCGGGGCCTACCTTGACGAGGCCAACCTTGGCGGGGCCAACCTTGGCGAGGCCTACCTTGGCGAGGCCTACCTTCGCGGGGCCAACCTTCGCGGGGCCTACCTTCGCGGGGCCTACCTTGGCGGGGCCTACCTTCGCGGGGCCTACCTTGGCGGGGCCTACCTTGGCGAGGCCTACCTTGGCGGGGCCAACCTTGGCGGGGCCTACCTTGGCGGGGCCTACCTTGGCGAGGCCAACCTTGGCGGGGTCAACCTTCGCGGGGCCTACCTTCGCGGGGCCAACCTTGGCGGGGTCAACCTTGGCGGGGCCTACCTTCGCGGGGCCAACCTTCGCGGGGCCTACCTTGGCGGGGCCTACCTTCGCGGGGCCAACCTTGGCGGGGTCAACCTTGGCGGGGCCTACCTTCGCGGGGCCAACCTTCGCGGGGCCTACCTTGG
>Ga0180438_10001803_pt1 | contig 36948 bp, 78 predicted proteins | sample SS_ome_12_FD_132455 | JGI IMG/M metagenome (GOLD analysis project Ga0180438, IMG submission 132455) | Hypersaline lake sediment archaeal communities from the Salton Sea, California, USA - SS_3_D_2 metaG | ecosystem: Environmental > Aquatic > Non-marine Saline and Alkaline > Hypersaline >... | reverse complement strand
ACCCATAACCATGACCAAGATAGATGCCCCAAACACTTCATAATGACAAATATGATTGTAAGTATTCCCGCTAATCCGATGCCAGGTCCACCATTAATAACAACCTTTTTGTCTTCTGCCATCTTTCTATCCTTTCAAATATTCTCGAAATGCACCGAAATTTGCAAACGTTCCTTGCATTTCTTTTGCGACAGCTTCCTTGTCCATCCCTGCTTTCTTTAAGAGATAGTCAATGAGGTCATAATTACTGACCATATTAAAGGTGCAACATGGACAATACTTTGCCTTTATTGCGTAGATTGCATCATAGTAATCCTCAGTATCCTCATCTTCCTCATTCTCTGCCAAGTTGCTCAAGTATTCCTCAAGTTCTTCTCCATCAATGGCGTGGTCTTTACAGAAAGTATGACCATTCTCACACTCATACATTTCCGCTTCTTCCAAACCTACGTCCCATCCAGACACAGTTTCTCCACAGGCATCACAGATAAAAGAAGTTGAGCTACTGTTGCTGATAAATCCTTTTCGTATCTTCATCCGTCAAACCATCCTTCCTCATGTGTTGAACAATGTTTATCTTCTATTGGAAGTTGTTCTATCTTTTTCTCGGTATCTTCCCTGAACATTCTACCAGTTTCCTCATCCCCTATGCTTGACCACTCTCTACCAATATAGAGTCCATCACCGTACTGGTCACGGTGGCAGAATAGTCTTAATTCCTCTGCTTTGTCTCGTAGTTCTTCATCTGGATGGTCAACCCAAATGCCGTAGATACAGAAGCTACAGGAACTACTATTGCTAACAAATCCTAGTCTTACTTTCATTCTATCCTCCATCACTACATTCGCCATAGTGCAAAGTTACTCGTTCTCTTGGTATGTCAAATCCGAGTGCTTTTGCTTTGGCAATAAACTCATCAGCAATTTCCTGAACTGTCTTACCAGCTTTCAGGTCTGCTTCGGCATCAAGACCAGCGTAGTCAGGTAGATATGGTTCATCCTCGTCCTCACAATCATAACCACCTTCACCACCGATAAAAAGTAGAGTTTTACCCTCTGAATAACCGTATCCACCCATCTCATTACAACCATCTGCTCTCGCCAGTTCAGCAACGATTGGGTCATCTTCACGTGCTTCATTATCCCAAGCAGAAATACCCACGATTAAGAAGCTCGTAGAACTGGAATTAGATACAAAACCTTTTCTTACTTTCATTTCCTCTCCTTAACAGGCTCTTTGTCCACCTATTAGTTTAATTTCGTTAGCTGGTATCCCTAGCTCTTCCATTATGGCTTTGGTATCTTCAACTGCTTTCTGGATTTCCTCGATAGACAGTGAAAATTCCTCTAGTCCGTAGTCCTCGCTACTACCAGAGTAGATTGAGTAACCAAATAATCCTTCTTCACCATAATATTCAAATGGACAGTTGTCATGTAATGCGTACAGGACTTCCCACGCCCAATCCTCAGCATCTTCCTCTTTGTTTACGTAATCTGGAAGCTCAATGTTAGGATACTTGGCTAGAAGCTTCTCCGCTAGTGCAACTTTGTCCACATCAGATACCTTTGTCCCTATCATAACGAAGCTACTAGAACTACTGTTACTGACAAAACCGACTCTTATTTTCATTTGTTCCTCCATCCAATGCTTTTACTTATTTCTGGTGTCATGCCACCAGAAGCGTTAAACTTCTCAACTATTTTATCAAGAATTTTGTTCTGTTCATCGTTTCTTGGGGATGGTAGAAATCTATACCATTCCGCAAGTTGCCAACGACTCGCTTTCTCAACATCTGCTAGACTTGGATACATTATTCTCCTAGTGATAACTTATTTGTTTGTGGGGCAGGTTATTAAATATTCCCCCATGTTCTAATACAGAGAAATAATCACCGTCATTATCACCATAGCTAAACACATATATGCACTTACCTGTATACTTTTCCAATAGGGTGTCCACTAATTTTTGTGCATGTTTATCACAAGCTTCTTGGTAAGCTTTCCAATCAGTTTGTTCACTAGGTCTAGCCGTGATTATAACTTTGCCATCATATTCTATCTCTGTAACATGTTGCGGTGTTATCCTAAAATCGTCATAGCTTGGTTGCCCTTCGTTCCAACCACCCCTTACTGCTTCTGCGACCCTCTTTAGCATTGTTGCGTGCTTCCACCGTTTTTGTGGTTTTATATCATCCCACACTGTCTTTGCAATTATCTTTGTTTCTGTTTTGTCATCATCATATGGATTATCAAGGAACTGATGACCATTGAACATCATTTCTCGCACATCTTTAACACTCTTTGGTTCATGTGGGAATGCTACTACAAACATAGAACTAGAGCTATTACTTACAAAACCAGCACGTATCTTCATGTTGTTTCCTTTATAAGAACTACTGCGTCACCCCTGTCTACAAGTTCATCAACCATATGACGTAAGTGTCCCCAATTCGCATCTTCCTCAAAGGAAATAATACTCCACTTCTCATTGCCCTCAAGGAGTTTGAGTTGCTTTTCGTTTTCGGCTCGGTCTTCCTGTAAGTCTTCCTTGAGTCTAGCTATACGAGTTAGGTATTCCTCTTTACTCATAGTATCAAAGCTATTTGGGTACTCTCTTATACACCTTATAGCATCCTTACGCAATCTATTGTACGAAGCTGTAAGTACCAAGTAGTCATGGTCAGAGAAAGACTGCTCTGGCATATTGTTCACTCTATCGTATATACCATCAACGTAGATAAGGTCTTTATCAATTTCCCTTATCTCTTTTCTGAGTTCCTTTTTACGTTCAGGCACAGTAAGAATTGGTTTATCCCCAAATGCTTTTAGATGTTTGAGAATAAACTCTACCGACTGAGCCTTATCTGGTTTAACCAGAATGACAAAGCTGGTGCTAGAACTATTACTTACAAACCCACTTCTACTTTTCATATAAGACCTGCCTCATGTAGTTCCTTTGCTACGTCAGGGTCATATGCAGGGTCATATCCATTCTCGATTCGCCAAGTTTCATACTTGCTTCGGTCAGGACAAGAATTATGCCAACCACAAACCTCATCGTTTGTGTGGGCATTACACTTATTACAAGGATTATGTTCTTGGATTATACTTAACAACCGTTTACATTCCTCGCAATAGTGGTCATTCTTATGCTTGCCACAAACGGAGATTGTTCTCATTTAATATCCTTCTTCTGAGTGGATTATCTCAATGCCAGGTGATTCGGGGATTCCATGATTGCAGAGGAAACCTGATAAATCGTCTCCCGCATCATCTGAGAAGTCACCTATAATTAGCTTCTTTCCCGCCTCAAGAACGGCGATACACTTATCATATTCTTCTTTCCAGTATTCCTCATCCTCATCATATTGCCAATACCTGTCTTGGAAATACTCATCAAGTTCTTCCTTGTTGTCAATAACGTCACCGTATCTCGCAAGGTCAACTTTAATGTGTAGCTCTATCTCAGTATTGTCCTCGACACCTACGATAAAACTCGTTGAGCTTGAATTGCTTACGAACCCTTTTCTCGTTTTCATTTTGCCTCCATTTAATCCCAATGTGCCTCGACTACCATACTTTCCTTATCATTACATAGCTCAAGTTTCAGATTTGTAATTCTATTGTGTGGTTCAATTGAGAAACACCTTAATCCAAATCTGAAAGGTACGATTTCTTGCATCTTCTTGTATCCACTACCACCAATCCCAAACTCATACTCTTTGTGAATTTTCATTGTCATACATTGAAATCTGTAACGGCAAGACTCACAAGTATTGTGAAGAATGGGAAAGTGAAAAATCATCTTCATTACATGCAAATATCAGCTTTAAGATTGTACTTGCGGAGAAAGTTTGATACTTTCTCATCGTGCATACTTAGATTGCCATGAAAATGACGTTCACTTTCAAAGATGTAGGTATCACCACTTCCATCTTCTTTTTCAGCTTCATGCACTGCCACACGAAACTCTTTTAGCATTGCCTCTGTCATACCATCTTTGTCAAGAACAAAGGAGCTACTGGAACTATTGCTTACAAAACCATACCTAATCTTCACTCTTTTCCTCCTGTTCTTCTTCGTGTTTCTTCTCTTGTTCTATCAAATCATTCAATATGCTAAGAGCGGCTTCATAGTTTCCTCTTTCTATACCAAGTTTGACCCATTCAAGAGCCTCACTTCTTTTCATATTTATCTTAGTCATGCGTGCAAATCCTCATCTGCTTTCTCTATAATTAAAACCGCATCTTCATAACGATAAACGAACCAGCGACCTTTACCAAACGTGTACAGGGGGTAGTCTGAACAATCATAATCAGCCAGATAAGCTTCCTTCTTTACTGTAAAATGACCTAAGAATTCTGCTTTACCTTTAGCATGTAACTCAGAGCCACTAAGTGGAGCAAATGGTGACAATTCTACTCTTGTTGGGTCTTTCTTTAGTGCAGGTATTGGGTCTTCGCCATCTTGAATGTAGACAACCGTTGGTACGTCACCAATACCATTATCAAAGAAACATGACATTGTAGCATTAAATATTTTGATGCTTCCCATATCACAACTGGTTTCAAACTTCTTCATCGTCTATTACCTCGTCTCCCTTTTCGTTCCATCTATTAGTATAGCATACAAACCTTAACTGACAGTTGTCACACATTTCGTCACAGGGTTCTACTTCCTCATCATTGTACTCTGCACCATGACCGAACTGCCCCCATACAACACCTGTGACACCAAGTTTTTCCATGAATGCTTCCATATCAAAGTTATCCATGAATGTATCACCGTAGAGCACACCGTTCCTTATCTCTATGTTCCAAGCATCTGATTTAGCATACTCCATTCCCATCTTTTCACCCCAAATTTGGTGGTTTAGTATCTTGCACAATTGTTCTATTGATAACTTACGTAAAGATACCATGAAAGATGAACTGCTACTGTTACTTACAAAGCCGTTTCGTATCTTCATCCGTACCTCAAAGATTGAACAGTTGCACCACATCTTGGACACTCAAAGGTCACGGTGTCCTGCCCAAATATGTTTTCCTCAATGTTTGTTATGTCAACCTCAGTTTCGTCATACTTTGAGCCGCATCTTGGACACTCAACATATGTTGGAAATTCTAGTGCTGTTTTCATTTTAGTAATCCTAAAATAGTATCCTTTTCAAGAGTTTCTGGAGATAAGTCTATATCAGCTTTTGCCTTATCACTGATAAGCTCTGCACCAGCTTGAACCAAAACGTCACGCAGTCCAATAGTGTTTTCATAGTAATCTATTAGGTATTGTCTGCTATGCTTGGTGAAATCTGTCTCACGTGATGTTATTGACTTTCCAATATTTACCTCAGCAAAGTAGAATCTGTTCTCTTTCTTTGATGCTATCAATAACCCCAACACTTTCTGCTTCTCATCAATTACAGTGTTGCTTGTTACCAATACATTGTTAGGATTTACAGTATAGTTCTTCTTGAAATCCCTAACTGCTTCCTTTGCCACGAGTATCTTGAATGGTACTGGTACATTCTTATCGAAGTTAAAGTAATTTACGTTCATAATGTAAGCTTGTTTTTCTTGTTTCTTTACATAGAAAAGCTCTGACGCACCGTTTCGAGCATCAGTTACGTCTCCTGAGAATAACGTACTTCTACCCTCGTCACGATAATACGCATCCCACCCTAACTTACCACCTAGTGAGATTAAAGATAAGTCAAGGTCAATTCTGTGACCTTTTACATTATTCCAATGTATACCAGCAATCATATCATCAGGTATTGCTACATAACTTCCAGAAGGTAGATTACCAGTGAATTGCTTCTCGGTTGCGGGTAGACTATAATTTATAGTGTCTGGAATGTATATCTTCTTACCCTTTACATTCTTGCTAATGTCATTGGCAATTGAGTCTAGTACGATTTTTAATGCTTCTTCAGCTTCAGCTTGTTTGTTAAAGCTGAATGCAGTAGCATATCCCTTACCGTTTCTTATTCTGTATAGAATTGACTCTACATCTTTTGTCCTGAACTTCAAAGCGTATGCTAGACGTATCTTTCTGAACACATTTACTCTAGCAAGTTCCTCATTAAGACGTGCCTCGCTGATAAAACCATTAGTTGCAATAATGCTTGTAACATTATTAAGAACATCAATTGGCATTGGTTTATGATATTTAACAGCAAGCCTTCTTATCTTGTTTACTAAGACTTTCATCCTAGCATTAGTCCTGAACGCCAAGAACAATGGTTTGAACCTGTAGAATATCTCTGCTAGTCTTACCAGACCATATTTCTTTTCGTAATCATCAAATAACTTGGTAACATTCAAATTGTTGCTATCCTTGATTGACGCAATCACGGCAGGACTCTTTATCAGCAATGTTGTGCTTGTTGCTTTGAAAATGGCATACCTCAAGAACTCGGTTGGGTTCTCTGGAATTAGTCCTGAGTAATCATATAATGCCGCTTTAACTTCCTTATTCCTTACTCTGTCAAAATCGCTAAGACCAACATACATTGCTACCTCTACGACAGCTTCTATTGTATCTTCAGCCAAAGCAATTCCAGTCTCCAATAATGAAAGCAACTTTTCCTTGAGTTCATCTTTGGTATATCCCTTAATTATGGTAAGCTGTATTTTGTCTAACTTTATCTTTGGGATATTTAACGCTTCATCGGGAATATAAACAAAGTCGCTATCAATACCAAGAGCTTCAAAACCATATGTGGTAAAGTAGTGCATAATTTGTTCTATGACTAGCTGTTCTATACTGGCATCCTTCACCTTCTTCCATGACTTATGGAAAGAACTATTCATCTGCTCTGCTGTTAGACCAACTGTTTTTGTAACCAGTGCAATCAGTTCATCATAGTTAGAATAGTTGGCAAACACATCTTCTGTGAAGATGAAACCATGTTTAATAGTCTTTTTTATCACATCAGCATGTTGTGCCTTTAGTCGTTTGCTAACTGACTTTGATACCACCTTATTCTCAATAGGTAATGCTCTAAATAATTTAATTGTTGCTTCCATTTCTTTCTCCAAATCGGCGAGCAGTATAATTTCACTAACTGTAAATAAAATAGGAACTGCTTCTGCCGTTATTTTGCAAAGGACGAGTAGTAATAACGGAAATGTTTAATAGGAACTACTTATGTCCTTATTTCTTCCCCCACCCTAAGTTGTAAACTGGACACATTCTGCATCCGTTGTGGTCTTTATTACTCATTACACGAGTGCGGAATTTTATACTCTCCTCTGAGTTCCACACGTCTCGAAGGAAATCATCACATCCAATCACATCCACTCCTCTGTATTCGGGAGTTCCTTCCGAAAAACTACACGGAAAACCTACCCCATCTACATTTATGTAATAAGAGAATAGGGTACTCTCGCAAGGTTCTGACATAGTTTTGTATGTCTCAAAGTTTGGATTTCCTTCAACTGCTCTTAGGAAAGTGGGTGCAGTACAGCTATCAAAACCAAACTTGCCACCAGTCTGCATAGCAGTATCAATTAAGTCTTGGAATCTTTTCATCGAATCGAGTTGATGAAAACTATTCTTCTCACCTTTTGGTTTTAACCACAGAAACACGACTGCACTCAATCCCGTCAGACGGGGGTCAATTACTTTGTCAAGGAGTGTATTATAACAATTCATATATGTCTCTTTTGAAAGGAGAGCATGTATATTTACCTGTTTCATACCTCTATCTGATAGCCTCTTAACTGCATTATAGCAGATGTCTTTATCATACTTACTAACCGCAATCGCTCCACAGGTTCTTGCTAACCTGTCATAGAGGTCATCAGTCATCCGTTCACCATTGATTGTAATATTTGGAATAACCTTATTTTCCCTACAATAATCCATGATTTTCCACAGGTCAGGGTTAGCATCAATGTCCCCTATTCCAAACGCAATCTGAGTGAGGTGTTTAGGAAATTTATCGAACATTATTTTGAAAGTCTCAAATGACATATTTTTACCCTGGTAATAACCATTTGATTTGTAACACCAAGGGCAACCACGTGAACAAATAGTGCTTATTTCAATATCAAGAATTTCAGGTCCAAATGGGGCATATTCGGGATCATCTTCTTGGGTTTTACCCCACCTTGCAAAGAAACCATCTTCCATGTTAAAAATGAAGTTGTAGTTCGGTGACCTAAAAGCTTTAATCTTTGCCACGTTTCTCCCTTCCCTCCTGTGAAAAAAAACATTACGGTATCTGCTGGAAATATTCTATAATAGTCTATATCATCAAATTTTGTCTTTTCAGTTCCGTTCTTCGTTTTCTCATTCCATATCCTATCTGCCCCATCTTTAGACACAGCTTCGGACACATCAATCCATTCGTTATCGAAACCGTCATAGAGTCTTACTACGTATAAATCTTCTTTCATTCTGTCCTTATTATAACACATGCCATGAGCAATGTCAAGCCTAATCTTCGGCTATTTTCTTAAACTCTAGTGCATTGGTAATCTTATACCATTCAGGTATTGTAACATCTAAGACAATACCCTCAGCAACAGTGTAACACAGGTAACGTTTAACACACGTATTACACTTATTGTTGCAGAATATAGGGCATCGGTTCGGTGCTTGTACTTTTCTTATCATTCTTCTTCATTAGGCTCAAGTATTGATAAGAAATCTTCCACAGATGGCAGGTTGTTTAGGTCAAATGTCTGTGCAAGCTTCACAGGATAATATTCGCTATCTTCTTTGTCTCTCTCAAAATCACTGAACCTTTCACCCTGATGAGGCTCTTTGTTGAAACCTTCGTAGACTTCGAGTACATTCTTATCAAGGTCAATAACATATGCCCACTCACAGAATAAAGAGTCACCAGCAAACTTGACTTGATTAACTAGCTTAATAGGTCTATCTGCATCCTGTATAATCCCAAGTAACTTTGCCCCTGTGTCCCGACTATTCTCTGGATAGAGTAGATTGTGCTTATCGGCTACTTCCATTGTAACAAAACCTGAGTTATCGTTAGCTCCACACTCTCTCCATTGCTCTTGAAGCTCATCATCAGTTATCCATGAGAGTAAGTCTACTTTGGACTCAAAGAGTTTTCTATCCATGCTTGCCAAGAAGTTTAATATATCCACACCTTGTCCACTAGGGTAACCATCCCATTGCCCATATTGAGCAACCTTATAATCCCCATCCTTTACCACACAAATTAGATGCCTTGTTCCCATTTTTAGCCTCCTTTAATTTATCTCCATCCACCACCTCTTGAAGTTCTCATTTGAAGCCGTCCATTAGACCTCCCCCAAAGATAAGCTTCAAGTTCATTTGCTGTAGGTTCTGGTGTACGCCAATAATTCGGAAAACTTCCAAGAGTCTCACCTTTGAACTCTATCTGAATAAGCTCACTACCATCTCCATTAGGATTTTCTCTAATGGTAAAACATTCAAACCTATAGGGGCAAGAGTCGCAATGCTCTTTCATCACTGGTCTGCATCCGAAATCTTGGTCATAATGAAATGTGGAATGCCGACTGACTACATGAAACACAATTCGTTCGCCATCCATTGGTCTTACTCGTCTTGGGTCATTCATACCAATAGGTTCGACTTTTCTTACAATACCTGTAGATAATGACTTCATTAATTATCTTCAGCCTCGGTGAAACACTTAAATCTTGTCCTACATTTGTCACATATAGACAACCTCTTGTCTAAAGGGAGTTGCTTACTACAACAGAAATGTAGATTTACCCTATCCCTCGAACGGATTGTGCCATATCGTGTTTTGTAGGAGTCAGATGGAAACCTCCCCTTTTCGTCTAGTTTGGCTCTAGGAGTGCAATCTAGACACCAAGTAAAGTGCCTTCCATACTTTCTCCAACATTTAGGACATATTTTATAATAACCGTTACTCATTTTTATTGGTGGCAGTGACCAGACATCACACCTGGGAGGCTATTTTCCCATCTACTTCACAGCAACGTTACCTCTGCTATCTACTGGTATCTTCACCCTTTACTTATTTGTTACGCACCGCCATATTTAACTTCCGACTGAACTTCTTATACCCTCAATATAGGTTCTACCCTCAACGATAAAGTCCTCTAAGTTGTGGTCGTTTAACCAATTTTTTACTCTCTTAACTCTACCTTCTCGGCTAGTTTCCTCAACAACTATAGCCTTATCGCTATAAGCCCAACCAAGATGCTCAAATTGCTTTCGGACAATACCTAAGTAATGGAAGTTTTTCTCACACCATTTTGCAGGGATTCCTTCTTGCCATCTTTCTTCAATTCTCTCGATGTTCCACTCCATCGGAGGAAGTAAGATAATAAAGTTCTCTGGTTTTGGAGTTCCTGACATTTGATATTGAAATTCGGCATTCTCAAAAATTCCCTTTCTGTGCTCTGGTGTTATCCACCCAAGCTCAGTACAGGCATCAACATAAGCTATGTCGTCTAAGAAACACCTATCTCCAATGACCACTGAGTTTGGTGGTTGGTTCATTACGTAGTTCAAATTCTCCCTATGTTCAATGCAATGTAGAGCGTTTCGCCAAATCTGACGGCTAACATTGTCAGTAAGTCCTTCCATATGAGCAATTTGCTCTACGATTCTTTTCCTGTCAAAGCTTTTCAAGTCCTCTATTAAAGTAGACTTACCAACGCCATGAGGTCCACTTAGATACACAACTTGTTTGTTTGCCTCTGGACTAAACTCAAACACTTTCGGCGGAGTATATTCACACGTCATCTTTCCTCACCACCTTTTCAAAGTCTATTTGTACTCTATCTCTATCCTGCCAATTCTTTGCTTTCCTGAATTTGTATCTTAAAGCAGAATATTTATTTGCAACCATCTTAACAGTTACATCTTTAATGCTTCTCTTGCGGAACTCTCTTACTGGTATTTCTATATCATCACGTGTAGAAAAACAAGCGAAGCGTAGCTTACAATTACCACAAACTTCATCTACATTCTTTCTGCCAAAGCAGATAAAGTCACGATACCTCTCAATTTCTCTATTTCTTTCTTCACCATCACCAAGAACTTTTATTGTTCTCGGTTCTACCTGTTGCTCATCCATACCTTCACCATAGCCGCATCTGTCAAATCCAATTGATGCCCAAACATATATTCTTCCATCATAAACTGTGCTTCCAGATAATTTTTGTGCTCTTTATTTGTGTTCAATATTGTACTTAACATAACCTCAATGTCACTAGCATTTAAGACACTCTCATTCTTAGCCCTTACACTATAGCACTTAAACCTTAATCGGCACTGCTCACAAAGCTCTGGATGCTCTAGGTTATGACAGATTACTTTTTTGATATAAAAAGGTCTATCATCATAAACATCATTTTTTATTAGTATTGTTTTTCGTTCCATTTTATCTAAAGCAATAAAATTTTTGCTTGCATTTATCGCACTTACTTGGGTCTTTCCACCACAGATTACAATTTATCTTCTGCTTTTCCATATCAACCAATATTGGTTGAAGCTTAGGGTCAAACACAATGGGTGCATCGAGCAATCGCATCTGTTTGTCTGCGTGCTTAATGCTCAATGCTTCCTTCACCGCTTTCTCAATTTCATCCCTTATTACTTTGCCTCGCTCAGTTCCAGTACCACCAGAATGTGCAATTGCCGCTGGATGATAAGTTACAATTACACTGTATTTTTGTCGCCAAATAAACCTAGTTCCTACAATATCTTTCATTGCAACTTTTGAATTACCACCCAAAGCAACATAGGGTATCTTCCCCATGCAGACAATGACCACAGGCGATAGTGCCTCTACCTCATAGTATAATCTATCATTACAGCACCGTATCTCCACATCAGTTGGTGTACGATTATAGGTTTTGCCATCCACAACTTTTGTAGGTCTACAAGTGACAGCATTGATGTAATTTCCGTCCTCTCGTTTTGCTCCACAATCCGTCATAATGCGATTAAAGTCTTGACCTGCCACACCAACTAGGGGTCTACCCTCTTTTGCTTCGTGATAACCTGGTGCTTCTGCCAAGAACAACACCTTAGATTTATCGTGTAGCTCTGATGGAACTAATATTGCTTGGATTAGTGGACATTCCTCACATTTTCCTTTAGGTGCTTTTTCCACTTATCATGCTCCTAAAATATTTTGTTAGGTCTTTAATTTCTTTCTTGGCATCATCCACAGGAAGTTTCATAATATCATATATCCTGTTAGGGTCATTCTGCCACTTTATCCACTTACCGTAATCTGGAAATTTGGGTACGTCTCTCCACTCGTCTTTCTTCCACTTATCTTCCCAAATATCCACTTTGTCAAAGTCTGGTTTCTTTGGGTGCTTTGATGCTTCTCTTATTGCCGCTTCCATTATTGCACGTTGTAGCACTTCCTCCACTTCTTTAAGTGCTTCTTCGTGTGGAAGCCCCTCTGCTATGTATGCTTCATACAGTGCTTGGTGTGTCGGGTCACTGAAAACACGCTTAGTTGTCCAACATATGAAGCGTCTCTCGCATCCATCGCAGATACATTCCCCCTTATGACAGCGTTCTAAAATCTCTTTATCTTCCATCTTTTGCCCTCATTATAAGTCTAGTTTCCGTGTCACCTGATGGAGTGGTGCGTGTACTTTCTTTAATTTCGTAAGGAATTCTGCCCTCACCGAACATATAATTCACCACACTTTTCAGGTCTTTTATTTTATGTTCTTTGATAATCTCGCTTGAGATTTGTATGTTGTCCCGTTCTGATAGGCATAAAAATCTCAGCCTACAACCATCACAGAGACTTTTAACCCGACCTCGGCAGTCAAAACCATCGAAGTCTCTATTGCCCTCCAATGTTATAGTGACTATCTTATGTTGTGGCTGAGTCATTTCCTTCCCAATACAATAAATATTGCTATCAGTAGTGCTATAATCATCACTACAAAGAATGTCAATGAATTACTCCATTTGCTTGTAAAATTTCTTTAGTGATAGGGTTAGGATATTCTTTCTGTAGATGGCATGGTTCAAATGGATTGTCTACTTGCACACACTTCCTGCTCCAAATACCCCATATCTTAGGCATGAATTTGCAGTTATAACTTTCTTTATCAAAGTATATGCAACACACATTTAATATTGCTCCCATTATTTCCACACTCCTATAACTTCTCTATCTCCTAAAATTCTGCCTCTTGGTGTTCTCTTAACAAATCCATGAGTTAGGAGATAGGGTTCTACTGATTCCTCAATCGTGACTCTATCCATACCAGTCATTGCTGATAGATTCTGAATACCAGTCGGTCTATCCGAAAGACAACCAATGTATGCTCTATCTGCATTGTCTAACCCATCAGCATCAATTTGCATCCCCTCAAACCATTCATTTAGTAGTTCAGGGGTGACAGGAGTATCGCTCAATATTATCCTGTCGTATATTCTCTTGAACAAAAATAGAGCTATACGAGCTACTGTCTTTCCTCTACGAGCTACTTCGTAACTTACATAATCAGGACAATCGTACTTCAAATTCTTTGCCGCTCCAACTACCATTCTCTGCAATTCTTCAACAGAATAAGGTTCTAAGACCAGAGAAACAAATCTGGAACGGAGAGGTCCACTCAAAGTACCAGCCGTTGTGGTCGCTCCAAGTATGGTCTGTTCACCCTTGTCCATAATTGTCAGCAACCATTCCTCATCCCGAATTGTATGTACCTCATCTACAACAACAACCTGAGTTTTGGGAAAATCCTGCTCATCCCGAATGTTTACAGCAGTTACGTAGCTGTATTTTCCAACCATACTTGCAAAAATGTTAGCAAGCGTTGTTTTACCTAAACCAAAGTTGCCACTAAAGAGCACGTGTTGAACTGGAATTCCATGTTTCTTAGTCGTTCTTAATATAGTGTTCAACTCTGACTTTATAGGTTCTTGTCCGATAAAGCTCTCAAAGTCTCTAGGAGAAACAAGTTCATTCCAACCATGCTTTGACTTACCAGTTTTGGTCTTTGGTTGGCTTGTTTCTGCTCCTAAACACTCTCTGCACATATAAACACCATGTGCTATGATTAGTGTTCCGTCATCTGGACTGCCCACTTTACCGCAAACAGCACATCTATTAAACAAGTTCTTAAATAATTTCTCAAACATTCCTTACCTTTATCTCTACCGTTATAATCGTATCGTTGTGAGGTCCGCCATGAGGGACTAGAAGTATCCTTTGCATTTCAAAGCCACGAGTCTTTCCTATCCCCATTGTGTTCCATCCGCAACAAATGACTTTACCCCCAACTTTAGTAATTCTCCCGACCTCACGTTTTGTATCAGACCAGAAATTCGCTCTTGTAGTTTCTTGTGTTACTACATAACCCACGTGTTTGTAGCATTCTGCTACTTGTCTAACACTATATGGTGGGTCATATAGAACGCCATCAACACTCTCATCATCAAACATTTTGAGGAAGTCAATGGCATCAACATTGAAATCTGCTTTAATCTCTGGTTTCAAGTCGTTCGTGATGTGTGCGGGGCTATTCTCACCACAAAAGGGGTCAATCCATAACCCTTCACCTACTTCTTCTTTAAGAAGCTCCGCAATCGGTTTTATCGTAAATGTATTTCTGCTCGGCATTGCCCATACTCTATCTATTCTCAATTCATAGCCCCGCACTTTCATCACTTAATAAGGAAACTTTCTTTTCACGCTCCACCTTTTCTCAAGTTTAGTAATTTTATTACAATCTAAATTATAAAGGTGCATTGAAGCACATTGCTTCAAGGCGTTGATCCAACTTTTATAAATACCCATTTGTACCTAGCGTTGAGGAACTTTCCCCCAAAGCATAAAATCTAATATAAAACATTCTATTTTATACATCGTCAGGTCATGGATTTCACCCCTTTCTTTCATTATACCATACGCCAGTGTAGATGTCAAGCCCCTTTTATGGCTAGTAATGGACATCTGCTGGAATAACGTATGTATTTTTATTTGCTAACTCAGGAATTGGTTGTCCACCATTATTGCAAGCCCATTTGCTGAGAACATTTTTCAAGTGTTCACTATCTCTAATACCCTCACCATCTTGGTCATAAAGCCAGACATTTGGACCTTGATATTGTCCAGCCGAATGACAATGGTACTTAAAATCACCATCTTCAAAGAGTTGGTCATCATCGTGCGTGGTGAGAAATTTCTTTATCATACCAAGATGTTCAAAGAATTCCTGCTTTGTCTGTTGCATGGCTTCTTCTAGCATTCCGTTCATCTGTGTAGTATAACAACGGAAGCGTTCCTTACATTCCTCGCACTTCTCTGACCCCAAATCAGCACACACTCTAATAACTTTTGGTAATTCTCCCCATCGCTCCGTAGCATACACATCATCAAAAGTGTTGTAGTAGTCAAACGGTTCACTTTCTCCACATAAGCTATCTAAGATACATTGAGCTTCACTCAGTGCTTCTTCTTCATCTTCGGCAAAGACGATAACCTTAATTACCATGTGCATTTAGATAACCTCCACATATTCCATCATTAGCTGTAGAGCCTCATCATAACTTCCGCAGTCTTGTAATCGAGTTTGAAATTCCTCTACTAAATAGCAAGTCCTGTTCCGTTCTGTGTAGCATTTGAACTTATGGTGGCAATCACTACATCTTTCCTCGCTCCGTTCAACCCTTTTTAGAGTCCTGATAACTATTCCAGCGAGATTGAAGACATTGCCATTCTGCTCAGTTAATTTACACTCTGGTTTCATAGCTCTCCAACAAACTCCACACCATCCTTCTTGCCACAATAAGGACAGTAGGGTGGATAAGTCTTGGGAACTAATGCTTCTTCATCATCAATTATAAATTCCCGACCATCACAATCGTTACAGTGATATAGTAAAGAGTTCATTCTATCCCCTTTTGATGAATATGGACAATTCTTCCCTGATGCCATATCCTCGTTTCTATTAGTATTCGCTTAACCAGCTTAGTACCAGCAATCCCTGGCGTTGCGGAGCGATGGTACATTACTACGTAGCCACCTGGTTTGCATACTCTCACCGCTTCCGCAGTATAAGTCTTAAACTTTAATTTGCCAGTCCCATATAGCCCTGCTGACAGTTCATCACTATAAGGTGGGTCAAGCACTACCAAATCAAACTCATTATCACTAAATGGTAGGTTGTGTGCATCACAAATATAATCGGGTTCAACATCAGGATTTATGTCACACCGAATACCGAACTCCGCTTTGCCCCCAAAAGGATGAAGTATTTTGTAATCATGCTCATTCATTCCAAGCAAGTTTAGAAGTTTCCTCTCGAAATGTAGAGGAAAGCTACCAATATATTTTGACTTACTTGGTCTTGGAAGAACCCATGCCACTGTTTCTATCATCTTGTGCGAAACCCTATCTTTTCTTTCTTCTTCCTTTTTGGCTTAAATAGCAATGGTGCTCCACATTCAGGACAAAAACCATTTTTTCGTATAGCTTCTCTTGCTTTCACTGAGCTTTTTGCCCACCATAGCATCATTGCCCAACTGACTATTAGAGTTGTGAAACTTGCCGTACCAAATACTATCCAGAACATTAATTAATCCTTACCAAGCTGACAGGTTGTCCACTTTCGTTTTCCTCTGTCCAAAATATTTCCATGCTACGACCAAGTTTTGTTGTAGCCTTTGAAATAAATGCCTCTAATGTGTCAGGAACTTCAAGACCCCAAAACTTAATACAATCTTCCTCTAGCTTATCTATATCTCCCCTGCGATTATGGAAACGACTCTGGACAAGAATTACAATTTCTGCATTCGGGTATTTTTCTGCCAGCAACTCTAATAGTGGTTTAGACCAGAAATCCATACCACCAAAAGAGTCAATGAAAATAAATTCAACATCGGGGTCGGGTATAGCCGTATCCAACCATTTGAACATATTTCCACGATAATGAGGTAAGTCATATGCGATTACATCATCTATTTTTGCACCTTCAAAGTAACCCACACCAAAAACATTATCTTTACCTATCTTAGTTGAAGCCCTCAGTAGCATCTGTGTAACTTTATTGCCTTCAGCATCATAAAGTATCGGACCTTCGGCACACAATCCTATGTATTTCTTCGGACTTCTTTCGTTAAAAAGTTGTTCTACAGCATCTACCTTAGAAGGGTGTTCACAAATAAAGTTAGATTGTTCCCCATCCAAATAAGAGCTTTCTACAATTTGCTCTGGTGTATAATCATTGTGCATCACACCAAGATTTGTGTCAAGTGTTTCATGTGTATGTTTAGCGTGCATACTATCACGCCCAAGATTTTCTGTGTGAACTTTGTTCGCCATTGTTTTCGCTACTGCATCTTTTATTGATACATCAACATGGGGATTATTTTTATATAAATCACCCATTGCTTCCTCAATTTTACGTTGGCTAATTTCTTCACATCTTAACATATCTTTTACTTCATCGGGAAAGCTTATCAAGTCAATATGTCTTTCAACATCTTTTAACGAGAATTTTAATGTCTCCGCAATTTCCTTAGCTTCCCACCCAAATCTCTCAAATAAAGCCTCACAAGCTTTTAATCGCTCATAATCAGATAGATTTGAACGTTTTGAGTTCAAAATATAATTTAAGAAAATTTGGAGTTCCTCATCCATTTCTGGTATAACTAAAGCAGAAAAGCTTTGTGCATCGGGAAAACCAATCTTTCTAGTTTGTCCATCAATTATTTGCCGTTCTCCATTATCACCAACTTTCATAGTCAACAGTGGAGATACTGGTAAGAGGTTAATACTCTTAAAGGACTCAAATACCTCTATTGATGTTTTGGGTCTTGATACTCTTAAATCAGGTACAGCATCTACTATGTTCTCCCTTGCCACGTTCTTTTCGAATGTTACATTACTTAATTTACCTTGTAATCGTTCTTGTAGTTTATCCTTAATGCTCAAGACACTCTCCCCCATTTCACTTTATTAGTAAAACACCTAAACTTAAAGGTGCATTTATCACACATCTCAGAGATGATGCAAGGAGCAAGCAAGGAGAACTGTGTAAAACCCTTACCACAACCCAAGAAGTCCACCAAAAATCTGTTGCCTTTCTGTGACTTCCATTTAATATCTACAACTTCTCCTATCGTTCCCTTTGGTATCTCAAAATGATTCGCCTCACTCTTACTATACAAGTAAGGAGAGACCACCAAACGCATCCTTGCTTTTACAATTTGCCCAATTTGTAACTTTGTTCCCATTATGCAAAAGGTTCTTGTTTACCTAACACTTGATGGTCTAGGAATATTTTAATATCGTTCCCAACAATCGTAAGCGTTCCCGCTTTCTCTGCTTCAGTTAAAGCCGCTTGGATTGCAAGAAGTTTACCAAGTGTCAGCCCCTTCCAAGTGTAATCATTTCTATGTTCTGCTTTTGCCAGTTCCATTTCCTCTCCAATGAGTAGTTAATATCTCAACATATCCTGTTGGTTTTTCTCTACAATAAACTCGTAACAATCTTGTATCCCGCAAACCTTCAAACAGTGTTCCATAACCTTTTTCTTCCACCTTACTAGGATGTGCCACCACTGCTTCTATGTCTGAACACGTAATTTTTCTGACTTTCATTCGATGATTAGCGTGTCCGTTAGCATAGTATTCCTTGCCCTCACAATTGAACAGGAGTTTTTTCATCGTTCTGTAAAACAGCGAAATCTCAATTCACAACTATCACAATGCCGACCTATAATCATTTCTGCTTTGCCACCAGCATTGTTCACAGCAGACACTAGGGATTTTAGCATTTCACGTGATACCCCATCCGCAGGTGTTAGCTTTTTAGGTAAGGTTTCTACGAAAGTCTTACTTTCTTTTAACCCCCAACTTGTGTGTTCCCTAATAACTTTTATCATATTGATTTTGTTTACACCCATTTCTGTAATATGAGCAGTACAGACTGTTGCCTTCTCGTTGAAGGGTTCGTGCATTATCATTATATCTAATGCTAATGGATAATCGCTACCACTAGACTTGACTAATACATGGTCAATTTCTGGCATATCTGATTTGTATTCATGCCAGCCTTTACCAACTACATTACCAGTTTTTTCTAACTTCAGCTTCAGCAAGTCTGTCATTTAACCAATAATCCTATACTTAATCTTGTATTTGTCTCCATTTTGTGTAGCAAGACCCATCTTTACCAAGCTATCGAGCGTCTGCTTCCGTTCATTAAGCCACTCCGCAGTCAACCACTCTGGTTCGTTGAGTAGTTTGCGGAATGCTCTCTTTTGATTTGCTGAAAGCTTTAACCCTTCCCACAATAACATTTTCAATATCCGAAAAAATGTTGAAGCCAATTTTTGAAACTTGCCTTTTGAGGGATGCTAACTCGGTCTACTTTGACGTTAGCCCATTCGCTAAAATCCAACCTCACCAAATCTGGTTGACCCAATCTTGGAATTAACCCCGATGTTCGGCAGACATCTCGGTATAGTCATCCCTCTTTCCACATGTCAGCAAGCTTCTGCCGTAGTGTTTTGTCCATTCCCAAGAAGAAGTGAGTTCTACAGTCCAAAGTATCTGACTATAAAATACACCTGTAAGTCTAGTACGATATGTGTCACTATCTTTAGTGTAGCATTCAAATCTAGTTAAACAAGTATTACACCCTTCTGGAAAGTAATCGCAAGGATGATTACCAAGTGCATCCTTGCATTTGCCAATCTCAATCCAATCGTGGTCGAGTTCGTGACAAAGCTTTACCTTTTTAGGTGTCTTATTTCGCTTGAATAATCCCATTTATACTACCATTATAGCACATGCCGTGACTACAGTCAAGCCTCTAATCCCCAAAAAGAACTGTCACCCCAATTCCCATATTTCGGCTTTGGTTCTGGTGACCCTGTATAACACTTAAATCGCTCATCACAGTTGTTGCACTTTTCGCTTTGTTTGTTGACCTCAAAACAGTATTTTATGGCAAGTGCTTCGTTCCCAACTGGTTCTGGTTTGTCAAACACTAAATGACCACGTTCAACAAATACTTCGTTATTCACCACAAGTAGACGCCACCTATCTTCCGAGTCCTCTCCCTGTGCATCAATTTCTCCATTACAGTTATGCCCCTTCAAAAAAGCAAACTGTTCTGGAAATCTCATTTTAGCAATGGGGTCAGGTTTGAGGAAATGTTGAATTAGATACCACATCCATTCGGCTGAGAAATAAAACTTCTCCGCACCATCCCATTCAATTGCCTTACCATCGTCTGTAGGTGACCATTTGCACCACAAACCTGGCTGTTCAGGGGGTGGAGCATTAAAATCTAGTATATCAGAGTCCTGCCCTTGCCCTGCATGTCCAGTACCATCAACAAAGTAGTCTCCCTTTTCACGGTACATTCTCCTAGTTTCGGAGAATTTTTTCATATAAGCGAGTTCCTCTTTACTCAGGGCTGGTTTAATAGCTACTTGTCCCCAAAACTCAGTAGTGTATCCCATTATATCTCCTTTGTTAAGGTAGCCAAGTCATTATAAGACGGAAGTACAATGTCACCCTCTTCCGCCCACTGCCAATTTTGTGTGACACAACACACTCCATAAGGATAACCATTACATTCAAGATTATTTATTAGGATACGTAAATTGTCATCCTTACGAGCCTTGAGTTCAGCAACGGTGTATCGTTCACCAAATAAAACCTTGACCGAATGGTTCTTCGTTTTGCCAGTGATTTTATGCTCTCCCTGTTTTGTTATGCACTTGAACTTGTGCTCACAGCTTTCGCAGACCTCTTTCATCCCAAGCTCTTTTGCCTCAAATTCCATATCATTGTCGCACAAAACATTTTGAGATAGTATAACTTCTTGGTCATAAAAGTGAAGTCCAAATACATATTTTGGCATTTTCTTTATCTTTGCAGGGATACGACTTTCCACTTCCTGAGTTTCGCTCTCTGCAAAGAAGAAGCCAGGGATGTCAAACTTTACATAATGTTTAAGCATTATCTATTCCTATAAATGCCAGCTTCACGTAGCTGTTCTACATCAAGTTCAGCCTCACGTTGTGTCCAGCAAATGAACCTCATATTACAGCTATCACACTGTTCGGGGTAATTTTTGCAAAGGATTGGTATTTTCTGATTATGATTGTCAACACCTGTTATCAGGCGACCTGTTCCATCAACAGTTAATCCATCCCTTCGCAAAGCATCAATATGCTTGCATGTCCTATTGCCACGCTGGTTGAATATCCAGCTTGGACAGTTACAGGAGAATAGCCCCTTATCGTCTACCTTAATAGTGTAGGTTCGTCTGCCATTAGATGAAGGTACTTCTGCAAAGAAATTATAGTTCATTTTTTATTCCTTTTCTAGTGTTCCGAGTAAAATTCCATATTCATCCGCTTCATATGAACCCCAATTATATCTGCCACAAGCTCTGCATCTAAATTTAGTGTTCATAGCAAGCTGTTCCTCAGTCACTACAAATATTTCTTGGCAGTGGGGACATTTCATTGCTCTACATTCTTTTAATGCCAAGAAGTAAGGTTGTATCAAATGAAATCGTTTTGGTGTTAGCTTGGTCATAATGAGGACTTCACGTTTTGTTGTATAGCAAATATACTTAACTTCACAATTATCGCATTCCTCATCACAATAGCCATCACCAAGTTCTTTACCATTTAAGATGTATCGGATTATCCTCATTCTGTTCTCTCGGTAAAGCATTTGAACCTATTTACACAATTATCGCATTCACCACTATAATGAATAGCATTCTCACAAATTCTTTTGACAGGATAGTAAAAATCTGTACTCCACTCCGCAACCAGTTCTGTTTGACCTCTACCGCTACTGCCACCAGTTTTGTAAACACGAACAATATCCTTACCACTATCATCATCATGGTGACATTCAACCTTAGCACCTGTATGCCAACCTCTTATGTGACCGTAGATACCACTATCTTTGCTCCCACCACGTGTAGCCTCTCCACGATTACCTTGAATTTCCGCATAAAAGTGTGACATTAGAAAAGCTCCCATTTCTTGCCAAGTTTCCACATACCTAGCAAAGCAAATCCAAGCACTATTAGTCCACCTATGATTATCATAAAAATAATTGCTTCCGCCATTTATTTCCCTCTCCCAAGATTTCTCATACCAAGATTTGCTAAGAAATCACTACCACGTATCGTTTGTATGGGTCTTGGAGTTGGTGGTTTTATGCCAGTGATTATTGGATTTCCCCAAACAACCACATCATCACCGCACTTCGGACACTGAGCAATGTCAAGCTGTTCACAGTAATCTTCGCAAATCATTGCCCACTTTTCTTGGTTCAAATCACTGAAATAATCCTGACATTCGGGTGCTACCCTGTTCACTTTTGGCTTTCCGTTCTTATCTATAACCTCGAACATCACGCCTTCCAGCAATCTATCACCGAAAGCATAACCATCAACAAGAACGTGGTCAATTGCCCCACAACTATCGCATTTCAGTTCCATTTACCACCCCTTATAGAGATTGTAATTGACTTTCTAATTCTTCCAGTCTTGCTTTGTCTTGTGGCGACATACTGATACTTCCAAGCTGTTCAACAACCTTGAAATACTTCTGATATATCGTCACCATTTCTTGTAGAATTTCTTCCTTACTCATCGCCACCACCTTTTAGTTATCTTTGTATTTCTGTGAAGCTTTTGTGGGTCTTGCTCGAATACTCGGCTCTCAGCAGGTTTTTCATGTTGTGACGTATAACACTTAAACCTATCTGGACAGGTCTCACAGATACTACTTATTTCTAAATTGAGTTTCTCCCTCACTTGCGAATGGGGCTTTTCTCTGCATTCTTTACAGAGTGGAACGATAAAATTACAAGTATTTACTCCTTCAAAAGTTAAGCGTTCTATCGTAGTAGGAAAGAGATTTGAGCCTTTAACTAACCCACAACAAGCACAAAGTACCATTCGTTCTCGTTCTCTCTCTTTTTTACGACAAGATGCACAGATTGGTTTAATTACGATTTTGCCGTGTTCTACCATTGTGTAAGGTCGGACTGTCTCATGGACAAAACCACAAATAGAGCACCAACCAATCTTGTGCTTAATTGCCCCTCTTTCTCTCACGCTAACCTCTCACTTTCGTAGTTAAACATTGGAAACGCTTATCGCATTTTGCACATTCCTCTGTTTCTCCCATCGGAATTGCCTCAATAGTTATTTTCAAAAACTTACCAGTGTTTAGCTTCAATATTTCAGTTATGTCCTGAAATTTACTATAAGCTACTGTTCCATAGTGGCGAGGACGGTCTGTAGGAAATACTGGACAACCTAGATAGTGGTATATTTCCATAACTCTGCCATGCTCATCTTGGTCAACCTCATCTTCATCTTCACCTACAAACCCCATAAGCTCAACAGGAAGCATAGCAACAATTTGGCTCTCTGCACATAGTTTGTTTACCTTTAGTTTACGCAAGCGTTCTCTAGGTTCTTGGACTAAATCTATTTGCCCATTTTTGATTACACCAAGATTGGACAGTTCTTTTTCAAGAGCATCTATCTCGGTCTGCATTTCCTTGAGCGTCTCAATAGCTTTTTGCCTATTCTCGTTCATCTATCCAACCCTTGAGAACTATCTGTTTGTGTTTTGGGCATTTAATACACTTGTAAGTGATTAAAGTTGCTCGCTGTTCATCACCTATAGGTTGAGCACCAAACAATGCCCCTGTGTATTCTTGCTCCATCACGAACTGCCTGTCCACTTCCTCATACTTATGGACTATGTGAAACATTAGTCATTCTCCATGACAATAATCTTACCTAGCTTCGGATTCCAGCCACCAGTGTAATGCTCTGGTGTCATTACCCATATTGTCGGACAAGGAATGCTTCTTGGGTAAGTGCCAGCACCATCTGTGCAGTAGATAATACCATCCACTTTCTGCTTGAGTTTAAAGCTCTCGCCATTATTATTCTTGTAAACACCCTTTTTCACAAACTTGAATACAGGAGTGAAGTCAGTACCACCGTAACCGTATCTCTTGATGCCCTTACCCTTTGGTGGTTTGCGTTTGTATGGTTGGACATGAGTAATATCTGCGTCACATTCTACATGAGTAATACCAACACCTGCTGAGAACATGCCACCGATTTCTTTCCAGAACATAGCAAATTCTTTATCATCAACGCTACCAGAGCTATCTGTCGCCACCACGAAATGAGCTTTACGCTTAACCTTGTAGCCTGGAAACACCACAGGAAATCGTCTATTCATTCGCTTTCGAGTTGATACAAAATGTGAGAACTCTCTGAAGCCATAGAACCTACGTAGCTCTGATTTCCAAGTGATAGTTTTATGTTCAAGACAATCGTCAATCAGACCCTTCAACCAACCTGGCATGTATCCCTGTGACTTCTCATTAACTTTGTGGACAGCTTTCTTGACCATTTCCTTAATTTTCTCGTGAGCCATTTCTTTATTATCACTACCTGCCGCCCACGCTTCGTGATTATCCATTGGCATTGGTATCATTGTCCCATTGACTTCTACACCACAACCAGCACCAGTTCTAGGAGACTCAGCTTTATTCTGTTGGTCTTTTTGCTTGTCTCCGCCAGAACCCTCACCTTCATCTTGTTTTTGCTGGTAGCTCCCATCACCGCTTCCACCTTTGCCCTGTTTCTGTTGGTCTTTGTTACCTTGATTACCGTCACCTTCTTGATTGCCAAGACTTTTTTCATCTTTAGTCTGCGAACCACCACCACCCTTATCTTGACCATCACCATCACCAGCTTTACTTTGATTGCCGCCACCTTGTGCTTGACCCTCACCCTGCTGGCTCTGACTATCCCCATTTCCATTTCCGTCTACCTGACCCTCACCCATGTTATCCTTAGCCGCTTTTTCTTGCTGGTCAGTGATTTTACTCCCAATTTCTATTACATACTTTGGAATTTTACTCCATAGAATATCGTAATAAATCTCAGAAGCCTTTTCAGCTTCAAGGTTTATTTTGGTGTTCTCAATCTTAAAATTCTTTATGTCAAGAGGTTCAAAAACATGAGCTTTTGAACTAAGCTTCATACCGCATACTGGACACTGAGTGCGGAATTGCCCCGATGGTGTTTTCCTCACAAAGATATTACACTCTGGACACATTCCACCATACGGTAACCCCTTAATATATTGATTTATCGCAAGGTCATTAGCCAAATTCCAAACATAATGATTACGGTTTTCAGTCCGTAATAGATGTTTATTTAGAATATGTAATATCTCATGCTCAAGAACGGCAATCTTTTCTTCTTGAGTTAGTCCCCAAGAATGTGCAGTAGGATTATCTTTATCATAATCGCCACTGTTGTAGAAGCTGTTGTTAATAAATAAGTGCGGTTGAAGCTCGTTACTTACCATAACCGCAAGCGTTCTAATTACATTGCCAGCACCTATGTTAGTCTTATGGTCAACACTGTGTCTACGGAATTGCTGTAATAGATGCCCATAAAAGTGCTTGTGTTGTAATAGAAGCTCAATTACTTCTGGTTCAATTAGTTCTTTTACTGCCATTTATTTCACCTTTTTCAGTATTAGGTTGGTTATTAACAGTACCATTTCAAAGCCCCGTGAATTAGCTTTCCCAATACCGACTAGCCAATATCACCTTTTCTTGCGTGTTTCAGGATTGCAAACAAATCATCACGCTTGAGCAGTAGCCGTTCATTCATGTCATTGTTCAGTGCAAGGTCTTTAAGCACTGAGAATGCCAAGTCCTCTGGTAAAAGCATGAAGTAGTCGCCAAGATTTTTGAGTTGCTTCTCATTGTATTTGCTTGACTTTCCGCCAGCAAGGTTCTGATTGATTTCATCGAGAGTGATACGGAGCAAATCAAATCGAGTATTTCCTTCGCCAGCTTCCACCTGTGCTACAACTCTGTCTCGTATTTTAGGGAAGTTGTTGAAGATTTCGATTGCCTTGATTGGTTTATCAAGGTCGGTTTTGAGTGACTGCACGAAAGCGATTGCGGCAGTTGGTCCAATTACTGTCTCTGCAACTTCTGCCCAATACTTATGAGGGATTGTGTCACCGCTTAACAGTTTATGTAAGAACTCATAAGAACGTGGAGACGGAGTAATATCAACAGGAATGTCAATCGCATCATTGCCGAGGAATTTTTCCTCTGTAGCAATGAAGTCAATAATGTCCTGCATTAAACCATATTCTCTTGCCCACTTTAACCAGTTAGGTGTAGTCAAAGTGAACTTCATATTAACGAACCTATCCAGTAGAGCAGGGTCAATTTCTTCCACGTTGTACTCTTGACCAGTGCCAGAGTCAGTTGATGGTGGATTACAAGCACACACAATCACGCAATCATCAGGAATTTTGTGCGTATGTATTCTTCGGTCAAGCACAATCTGGAATGCCGCTTGCTGAACATCAAGTCTACCACGATTGAACTCATCAAAGAAGATACAGCGTTTCTCGCCATTTGACGGAAACCATGACGGTGCTAACCAAACTGTTCTGCCAACTATTGGAATGTGTGATTGGTCTTGCTGTTCACACATCGGACAGTAAGCAGTCTTAACACCGAAGCCATACTTAGTTTGACATTTTGGACAGTAGTATTCTTGTGCTGGCATTCCAATAAGGTCACCAACCTCAAGCTGTCCGAGTCTAAGGTCAATGACTTCATAGCCAAGCTTCTCAAACACTTCTCTGGTAATCATACTCTTACCGATACCATGTCTACCCCACAACATCGGCGTGAGATTAACCTCAGAGCACCTTTTTAGTATTAGCTGGATAAGTTCAATATTCTCCATAAGTTACACCTTCCCCACTGTTTCTTATATTATATCACATGCCGTCTGGATTGTCAACTGCTATCTCTGGCTGGATTTTGAACCAACCATCAAAGGTTTCTTCGTTCAATTTTGGAATTTGGGTAAGTTTAACACATTGCCTCTTTGCTATATTCTTGAGTGCTCTCTGTTGCCCTAAACTGAATGGTCTGGTATCAGCCCTGAGCATAATGTCATAGACGAGATTTGTCACTCTCCCTAACTCCAATTCCATTAGCCGATACCCAAGCTTCCTTGTTTCTACTTGCTCAAATAATTTATCATCAGTCGTAACACACGCATCAATATAGAGACTGGTGGCAAAGCTTTTCTGCTTATCTGTTAATTCCCCATGTTGCTCTATGTATGTTCTCAAGCTATCAACAGTGCTCCGTGACCAAGGCAAACGTTGCTTGGTTTCCTCTAACCTATCCAAAAGCTTCTTGTGCTCTGGAGAGGCAGTAAAATTCTTCAAGTTATCTTCAATATCTTTGCCACTGAACCCCTCACCTATTTTGATTTTACGCTTACGCTTTTTGTATGGGGAAGCTTTACTCCACTGCCACTTTCTACTTTTCATTTTTCCCTATGTCGTTCAGACCTTTCAAATCATCATCTTTGAGCCAGGACTTCATCATATCAGTAAACTGCTTCAATCCTGCGGTCTTACTAATTCCAGCGTTAAGGATATTAAGTAGAAGCATATACTCCAATGCCATTGATACGGACACAGAACTTGGGTCACCTACCATTATTGCACCCATCGCAAATTTATTTGCCCTCTCTACGATGTAGTGGAAAAGGATAGGATTAGTTTCGTGCAAATTCTGTAGTTCGCTATTTAACCATCCTTTAACCTGCCCTTGAACAATGGCTTGATTAAGAATGTTAAATTGCTCTTTGATTTGTTCTTCGGCAATCTTTGGTATATGTTCCAACATCATGATAAAGCCCTCATTACCATCATCATTACGGCAAACTGGATATTAGGGTCGAATACTATCCAGAGTGGTACAATTTTTAATAGTTTTTCATACATATTTTACCTCTCAAACCGAGTCGGGGCAGAGAATGAACCCTCAACACTTACCTTACTCTGTATAATGAAGTAGGTAAATTAGATTTCATTCCCTGCCTCCGCAACTCCCTAACTCATGCGGAAATGACGAAACATATCGTTATCCCCTTCTTGTGCCTGTGCGGTTTTCATTTCCTCATCGAACTGCCGCATCATCTTCATTGCTATTTGCATTTGAACTTTTTGCATATAACCCTGAATTACTGAACGGATGAGGTTGAACAGAAGTAGCACACCATAAAGGATGCCGACACCTTTCAATGCTGTAAGGAATGTTAGTGGAACTGCGATTGACAGTGCCGCAACACCAACCACGTTCCACATAAGCATTGCCAGTCCTGCACCAGCACACGCAAGTCCACCTAACAATGCTATTGCTAATACAACACCTAACAGCAACCCGATTGCTTTAGAGCCTTTCATGTTTGTTCCTTTCTTAACTATTTACCAATGCCTTCAGAGCATCTTCAAGATTTTGCTGAGGCTGTTGTTCAGCAGTTACCGTAATCGCTTCACCGTTCATCTTCTTCTGAGCCATACTGCGTAGAGCAGTTAGGTACTGGTCAGAATAATCCGCATGATTGAAAGGTTTGGAGAATTTGCCAATGACCTGTGTAATTAGGTCAAGCTGAACCTCAGTAATCTCTGTTTTCGGCATTTGGGGAGCTTGCTTCATTTCCTCATTCCAGAACATAGTAGACATTACCATCTTGCCGTTGACAGGATGAATGACACACAAATTCTCACGCTGTGCAATCGCTACCTTGCCGACTGCGACCTTTTTTAGCTTCTTCATACCTTCGGTGAACAGGTTGAACGCATTGTCAGAGCCGTCTCTTGGACTCATGTAATAGTCGGTGTCCATCAGCAAAGGGTCTATTTCGCTTGCCTCAACAAAGCGGTCAATCTCGATGTTCTTGGTAGTAGACAGAGGTAAGCTGGCGAGTTCATCTTTACTAAAAGTAACCACCTGCCCCTTCGTGACCTCAACACCCTTCACGATGTCGGCATCGGTGATTTCCATATTACACTTTTTGCAGTATTTCTTTCTACCACCAGCACCCATATCAGCCGCATGGTATTCGTGAAGGTTGCTTTTGGCTTCTTTTACAATGGTGTCCACCTTAACAGGAATTAAGAATGTCCCACCCACCATAGCAATATTTAGATTTTTAGCCACTGTTCCTCTCCTTTGGAATAAAATCCAATTTCGTTTATCGGTATGTTATTTAATGCCGTAAAGCATAAATACCTATCTTCGCAGTTGCTACAAATTCTGTGACAGGTTAAGAACACTTCGGCAAACTCCTCTGACGTATCACACTTCGGACAAAAATCCATTGGTTCAACATCTACATTATCACCAAAACCGTAGCTTTGGTAACCATGCCGCATCCAAGCTGACCATCCTTCCCAACCACACTTACCGCACTTTACATAATGTTCGTAATCGTTTTCTCTACAATCAACCATTCTACTACTATTATAACATATGCCACTGGAGATGTCAAGCCCTTTCTTGCATCATCATTTCGAGGATAAGTAAAGACTTTGCCGTAGTAGGTTTAACTCCCTTATTATCAAAAGTTCGTTTTATTACTATGGTCTGTGGCGTATCCCAAGTATAATTGCGGATTGCTTGAATGTCATTGGGAGTGAGCTTCCAGATTGTGCCACCGAATTTTGCATACCATACCAAATTGAAAGCAGAACCACCATTATACCATACTCGCTTAATCCTGTAACCGAACCCTATTTTGCCCATTCTCTTTCTTAGGTTTTGAAGCCACTCTAGCTCATCATCCCGCTTTTTCTTTTGTATTGTCACTTGAGCTTCTGCCATCTGCTCATCACGACTCTTTGTCAGTGGAGCAACATAATCTCCATCATCTACATTGCCAGTCCAGCAGTTAAAGAAACTTTTGCAATTCTTATCACATTGACAGGTCAACCCCTCTGGACTGAATAGACTACCGCTAACATGAGGTTGGCATTGAGGATGAACTATTATGTTTGGTTCGGAATGATTATCGTTATCCCATCCTGCATAACCTCTACCTTTACTTTTCCTTTGTGTCAGATGCCAATTAGAAGCATGACAATGAGGACATACCATCTTATCAAATATTAGGTGATGGATGGCAAACTTCCTATCCTTATCACGCTCTGATAAGGTAGTAAAGTCCCTATTACAACGGTTACAATGTAGCTTCAATTATTTTTTGCCCTTTTTCTTTTTTGGTGCTTTACCATCTTCCTCTATTGTATCATATGCCACTATTTTTGTCAAGCTCTGGTCTACGCCATTTCTCTGAAAATACCACTGGACTATCTCACCAATGGTAGGTCTTTGAGACGGTAGCGGCATCTTGATTATTTCATCCTTAAAGTTTATCCGCAAAGCATCACTTGTGTAGCAACGAAACTTTAGTTTGCACTTATCGCAAGCTTCTGTGTCTTTGCCTAAGCACCTATTATCAAGTAACAATTCACAATCTTCAAAGACCATGACTATTTCCTTGCCAGGTTTCTCCTTCATCTTTTTTATGTTTATAGTAATATTTGCATCACCATCTAAGTTAGTATGTTTCTTCAAAGCCTTTTCTCCCCTTTTTGTAGTTAAAATAGAGAGCAAACCAATCACTACTCCCTATAGGAACATCATTTTGTGCATAACTCCTATACTTACTGCCCAAAACTTCTCTACGATTGGAACTTCTGCCACGTTTCTTCATTTCCCAACTATTGCTATTGAGGAATTTTTTAGCTAATTTTAAGAATTGTTGCCCTTCCGCATCGTTAGGAACTTCAAAGATATATCGTGTTTTAGCATTTACTACAGTAATAGCCAAACTTCCAGTAGTGAAGCAGTAGAACCTATCTTGGCATTGTCTACACTTCTCTGAGGTTGGGTCTGGTGTAGTTTTCTTTCTACACTTGGCTACTCTACGTTCTGTATAGCTCATTTTACTGTATCTATGTGCTCCACTGTTTTATCAAAACGAATATCCCTGAACTGTGGATGCCGTAGAGAATTTACGCTACCATCTGGATTGCGTATCACTCCACTATGCTTTACCTTGACAACAATTTTCGGTTCAACATAGTTCTCAACACCATTATGCCCTGTCACCATACCACTTAATACAGTGAGCATTTTTTCTTTGGGAACTGTATTAGCACCAAAGCCACCACCAACGTAAGTTAGCGGAACTATCTCACCATTTACTCTGTGTCCAACTAGGATTGATAGTGTCTTTGCCCTTCTAGTACCAGACTGGAAACCTATTATAACAAAGTCACCCTCAGCCTCAAATTTACGCTTTGTCCATTCATAGGTTACACCGTTAATATATTTTGAGTTTGGTGTTTTGGCAATGAGTCCTTCATACCCCCCATTGATTATTACTTCATACAAATCGTCTAATTCCTGTTGATTGGCAACAACGACACTAGGAATGAGCACCGCATTTGGAGTATAGAACTTCTGTTGTTCTAGGAAATCTCTAGTTGCCGCATATGTTAAGTTTCCCCAAAGTTGGTGTCCAGCATATTCAAGACAACCAAAAAAGCCTAAACCACAATTAGGGTCAAGTTTATGCTTTGCAAACCCATTAGCACCATAGAAACTCTTGCCATCACCCCAAACAAGTTCAGCTAAGAATATACTGTTATCTGGAATTTTACTCTCAATCTCGTTAAGAACTGGCATCTCCATTCTTATCCGACCATGCTCAGGCTTGTTAGCAAGGTAGAGCTTACCTTTTTGCTTAATAACGTATTGAAACTCCCCATCAAGTTTTATCTCTGCCCTGCAAGGGAACGTAAATTCTTCTCCCTCAATTTCCATAAATGGAAGTCCAGTGTAGAGTGGGCTATTCTTGTCCTGATATGTTCTCATTCTCTTTCCTCTTTGGGTCTATCAACCAATGCCAAAATGTATGACACTGTTTGCAATAGATTACAATATCAAATAACCAACTATCACCACAATGATGAACAGTAAGATTAGTCGTAGCATCGCAGTTCTCACAATGACCTACCCACTCTCTTATTGCCCTTAGTATCTGTGTCTTTAGTTTACCAATACGTGCTTTCTCATCAGCCCATACTATGAGTGCCGTAGTCACTCGATAGTCTCCACTTTGATGATATAAAGGTTTCCACCCCAAGCTCCGCAACGAGGACAAGACCATTTCCTTAATTCTTCTGCCACCTTCCCCATTTCATCTGGTAAAGTAATTTCTTTCACAATATCCTTATCCTTACCCTTGCAAGCAAGAGTATTGCACCCCAAAGTAAACTTAGCCTTCTTCATTTCTCACCTGTTCTTGTGCTAAAGCTATTTTCATGATGGCATCGAAGTCAACGTCACCCTTTTCCCAAAATGTTAATTCATCAAAAGGTTTATTGTACTTCTCTTTGGCAATTCTATCCCATAGCTGTTCTCGACAATACCTCACAAATTGACGTTGGTCAAGGTTGCCGATTGCATCTTCGGTCAAGATGTCTGGATACCTACGAGTGTAATCATGCAGTTCTTGAAAGTCTGCCATTGCACCAAACAAGTTCCACATTTATTCCCCACCTGCCTTGAAGTTATAAACTGGTCTCATTATAAACTCAATTTCAACTGTCTCCCCGATAGCCTCAACGATTGTGTTCATGTCCTTGTACGCCATCGGTGACTCGTCTATAGTATCTTGTGTTGCAGTAGTGGTATAGATACCTTCCATTTCGGAAGTGAATTCATCTATTGAGAGCGTCTCTTTGGCTTTCTTTCTGGACAGTATCCTACCAGCACCGTGTGGTGCAGAGCAGTTCCATTTTGTATTGCCCTTACCAGTGCATACCGCTACACCATCACGCATATTAAATGGAATGACCAATCGTTCACCTTTTTGTGCCGATACTGCTCCCTTTCGGATGATTTTATCTTCAAAGTTAATATAGTTATGAACTGTTTCAATCCTCTCAATGCCAGGGAGTTTGAAGAAACCTCTCAAAAGAATATCCGCTATAGCGTACCTATTCATGCTGGCATATCTCTGAGCTACCTTCATTGCATCAAGATAACTTTCAGCACCCATGCCAAGAGGAAGGTATTCAAGTCCCTTGTAAGCATCTGCCGCCACGAACATCTTTTTGAGCAAGTCTTTAGCTTTGTTTTGATAGTAGTTTGCTATCCTCAACCCGAAATTTCTACTACCAGTATGAATTAAGAGCCAGTTTGTACCATATGAGTTGTCAAGGTCAATCTCAATGAAATGGTTACCACCACCAAGAGTGCCAATCGAACCAAACACCTTGCTTACGTCTTGCTCAGTTTTCTCAATCAGGTCATACATTTCGCCCTTAAAGTCCTCTACGTAATCCTCTGGATATTGATATTCACTCTGGATAGCAGTCACCAACCTTTGCCTGTAAGACCTAATTGAAAAACCGCTTGGTATATTCTCTTTTATGAAGGTATCCAACTTGGCAAAATCAATATTTGGATACCCAAGATTGATTGCAAGAACACCGCAACCAATATCAACACCGACTACATTTGGTATGACATATTCATTCATCTTGGCAGTGAAACCTATCACCGCACCAGCACCAGCATGGCAGTCTGGCATTATAGCGATGTAAGTTTTTGCAAACGCAGGATGATTGAGGAACGAGTAAATTTGGCTAACTGTCTCCTGTTCTACATCATCAATCATTACGTTAGCTGAATTGTATTTGCCTCTATATGTAAGCATTTTTATCCTTTTTTATTGTACCAAAATGCACCGTTAGCTTCGACTAAATTGCCATTTATTCGATTTTATTGCCTTTTTTTCGGGTTTATTTTCAGTCTCAGCAGTCACTTTAGCTTCAGATTTTTGCCCTTTTGGGACATTTTTCCCTGTTTTTTCAAACTTTTCTCGTTGTCTAACCTCTTTACCGCATAAGATACACTTCAAATATGGTAAGCTATCTGCCTTATCCTGTTCCCATGACATAGTTCCGTTCAGGCATCTCGGACAAGCGTAAGCCCAACCATCACCAATAACTCGTATCTTTACTTCCATAATAACAATTCTTCTTCATCAGCCTTTCTGTCCCGAACTTCTTGACAGGAAGGGCAAACACTCTCTAGGATTTCCACGTGAGTCTCCGATTGAATATCAGTGAAGATTTCAACCAGACTGCCCTCAACCTCATCCTCAAAAGGTTTACCGCAATCCAAGCAAGTAAACTTGAATTTACACCTCATGCCAAACTCCTCTAACACAGCATTATGAATATTTAACTTTATGTCACCTGGCAAATCAACATAGCTCATTTTGTATTCTTGCTCTGCCAGTTCATCCTCACGTTTTTCAACCTGTTCTCTACTTGCCTTCATCTTCAACCTTCTTGAGTATGTTCTTTAGCTGAGTGTCAACATAGTCCTCTGCCAGTCTATATTTCCTATCATCAGCATAAACTTCTTCCTCAGTCCACCCACGTAGTCTGGCATACTCTGCAACCTTTTCCATCAGGAATTGTTTCATCATTCCCATATCAAATACCGCCTAGCTGTTCTAACGCTTTCTTTGCAGTCTGTTCTATCTGAGTTATCCGTTCTGTTCTGTTCTGCTCAACAAACTCAATCTCAGATGCCACCGCTTTGCAGGTTGCTTTCTCTGGATAGTTACATACCATAACCCTATCGCACCTGCCACCACAAAACCGCTTCGGTGACCAACAGTTAGTGCCGAGTTCCTTTGAATTGACTATTGCTGTTTTCATTATCTATATTCTACCACACGCCGCTTTAATTGTCAAGTTGCTCATTCCAGTCATCAAGTACGATGACCTCACCATCAGGGCAGTGGAGATAATGTCCCCATGCGTTTTCAATACGGTATCCGTCAATGACTAATTCTGCCTCAAGTCTGTAGAGGTCAGTTATCATGTCATGCCGATGCTCATGGTGTACCATCCGATATAATGCTCTGAACTCGTCTACTTTCTCTGCCATCTTTTTCACCGTGAATTCCTTTGCCCTTTCTTACCAATCTGTCCTGACTTCTCCATCTGCGGTGAACCTCATTGAGTTGCCAGTTAGGTGTAAGTAATCATCCCACTTGTCAATAAACCTAGCCAATTCGGGTGCTCTTTCTTCGGCATCTATCATCCACATATCACGCTTTGATGTGAAATTCCAGACACCCATACCCATAACAAACTCACCAAGACAGGTATCTTTCTTGAGGACTTTACGTGCCTCACGTTCGACAATGATAAGTGCTTCATACACTGCCACATCAAACGGTTTTTGTACGCTTTTCTCATTTATCATAAGTCCTTTTTCCTCGGCACATCAACACAAGTAACGTGGTATTTCTGTCGGTTATCCATCATGTCTCTACGGAACTTATGCCACGCCTCATCTTTATTTCTGTGCTCTTTGGGAGTTTGGTATTCGTTTTCCTTGCCAGCATTCACTGTGACAAGTTCCTTTGTCTTTTCATATGGGAACATGCCAAACTCTGATAGAATATCAAATGCTGACTGTATATATTGCTCACCGTAACCGTAAGCAAATGGCATCCTACCCACCAGTTCGTTGTTTACATAGACTGACACGCTGTGGTAGGTGTTGCCGTTAGTCCTTTCAAACCAACGTTTGCCCTCTATGGTAACAAAGCAACCTTGCCTGTTGCATGTGAAGCATTTAAACCTTGCCTGACAATCATCACAAATCATTTTGCCGCCTCCAAAACTATTTTTAACTCGGCTTCACATTCTAGTATATCAACAATATCATCCATCTGCCTTACAATTTCGTTCAGATGATTTTGTCCTTTGCCCTTTTTCCATTCCTCACCACCGATAGTAACCTCATAAGTAGGTTCAACAAGACTTTCACGAATGCTTGCCCTGAACTTCCTACCTTTCGTAACAAACACTTCCACTTTAGGATAATGCTTTGCGGTGGCTTCATCTTCCATTTTGATACTGCGGTCTACGATGGCTTTGCATTCTTTGATTATCTCTGATACTTCATCACTATATCCCCAACAGCTATCAACATCTTCGCCATCAGGGTCTTCAATCTGGTAGCCACAGACCTGTCCAGTAAGGTAACGGTCATATTCTTTGACCTCAGCCTCAAGCAGATTTCTTGCCCTTTCTTCTGTTCCTTTCCACACCCTCTTGATACCGTAGTTATCCCTTATGTCCTGCTTGGTGGCATAGATGAAACCAACCCTACCACTATCCCAGGGGCAATGAAATCCAGTGGTGTTCATTGTAATTCCCGAATGGTCATAGAGGTATAAAGGTAGAATAACTGCCGCACCTTTTTCCTTTATGAGATACGCTTCCAGTTCATCCCATGAATGAAAATCATCCTGACTGATGCCATGACCTGTGTCACCTAGCACATACCGCTTGTGAAAGCATACCATTGTGCCGAAATTCTCTTGGTAATCACAGTCTCTAGGGTTTGGCGGGTCAGGGTCTTGGTAGATTTTAATTGTATGCCCTCTGTAGCTTTCCTGTTCAACTAAAAATTCTTCCACTTTGTTCTCCTTCTGAAGCCTAGCTTCATACTTTTATTTGTATCGCCATTCAGCAAACCACTTACCTGCTAGATAAGAGATTGCCCCAAGAATTACCGTTAAGCTGACACTTAATGCCGCTATCTCTGCACCTGTCATTGTTCATGTCTCCCGATGAATTCTGCCCATTCTTTTCGTCTTTGCTGTGCCAGAGGGAAGTCATATTCTTCGCCATCCAGCACCAGTTTACTTGCGAGAATATCATATGTCAACCGTTTGTGCCACATTGCTGTTCTAGCAGTCTCAATCGGAACTCCAAGTTCAGCCAATATCTTTGCTGTTCCATTCGGTCCAGTGCCACCATACCCACAGCAACAACCTGAAAGCAGAATGTCACCGTGATAGCCATGAATAATAACATTATATTCAATAGGGTACGTAATGCCATTCTCTGTTCTATCCTCTGTGACAAGCCCCTCAAAGGAAGCTTCAAGTTGCATTGGCAACCCAATCTTACCTTTGTTCTCATTCCAGAACTTTAGACTT
>Ga0180438_10001802_pt1 | contig 36972 bp, 27 predicted proteins | sample SS_ome_12_FD_132455 | JGI IMG/M metagenome (GOLD analysis project Ga0180438, IMG submission 132455) | Hypersaline lake sediment archaeal communities from the Salton Sea, California, USA - SS_3_D_2 metaG | ecosystem: Environmental > Aquatic > Non-marine Saline and Alkaline > Hypersaline >... | reverse complement strand
CGCTCACGTTAGGCCCCCCGAAGGGCCACCCCGTCCCCGTCGACATGTCCACCCCCATCCCCAGCCGCCTGGCTTCTTGAACCGTATGTGAAAGCATATCCATCCACCGCGGACTCAGGTACTCTATGAACTTTTCTTCGAATCCGCGCACACCGTAAATCGGAATGATGTGAACGCCCCCCATCCCCGCCTCGCTGTATCTCTCCAACAGCTCCGTCAATGTCGCCTTCTCAACGATGCTTCCAAGCCACCACCAGTAAGTCCACGGCTTATGCTCACTCTTAATCTCGCCCCACCCTCTCTCCAGCGTCCCTTCCGTCTCCCTGTCGACCGAATATCCCACCGTCGAAGCGCCCAGAATCAAAAACGCCGACAAAAGCAGTGCCTTTCTCATACTGATCTCTCGCCTCCTTTCAAAATGTCTCGATAAACTTTGCAAACCTGAAGGTCACGCATATGTTATTCAGACTATCATCCGATAAAGTCCGTTGGTCGCAGCCGCTTCGCCGCGTACGCGCCTAACCACGAAGTAACCTCCACCATCATCTCGACTGCACTCAAGATACCCATGAAAAATCAATCCTTGTTTCTTCTAAATACCAGATAGATCGGATATAAGGGTCTTGGTCAGCCTTATTTGCCTGTCCAGAACTAAAAGCTCTTACAAAAGACTTTCCGGAATCGAGATTGACTCAGACTGTTTCTCGTAAAAATCCCGATACACCCCGCCTTTTAGGAGAAGTTCACGATGAGTTCCGCATTCGACAATTGAGCCTGCATGTACAACCAGAATTGTATCGGCCTGAGCTACTGTCGAAAGACGATGTGCTATAATAAACGTGGTTCTCCCGATAATCAGGCGATTCATGGCATCCTGAACTATTCGTTCCGACTCCGAATCCAGTGATGATGTCGCTTCATCTAAAACCAGAATTTTAGGGTTTTTCAGAAATGCCCTGGCAATGGTGATGCGTTGCCTTTGTCCCCCTGACAAAAAGGTTCCTCTTTCGCCAACCTCGGTGTCAAAACCGTTCGGCAGATCGGCAACAAAATCATATGCGTTGGCTGCCTTGCTGGCTTCTATAACCTCCGCATCGCCGGCAGACGGGTTCCCGTAAAGGATGTTTTCACGAATCGTTCCGCTGAATAAAATAGGGTCCTGCAGAACCATTCCAATGTGACGCCGCAGCGATTTTACCTTGATGTCTCGAATATCGTACTCGTCGATTTTGATTTCACCGGCGCTTGGGTCATAAAATCTTGGTATCAAACTGGCAATTGTACTTTTTCCTGAGCCGCTTTGACCCACCAAAGCGATCTTCTGGCCCGCAATCGCAGTAAACGTAATGTTGTGTAATACCGGACATTTCTGACTATACGAAAAACTCACATCGCTAAATGAAACGTTGCCCTTTATCTCGGTCAGCTCAATGGCGTTGGGGCTGCTGACAATTTCTGGCTTTTCATCCATTATCTCATAAATGCGGTCAAGGGCGGCCATTGAACTGGCAAACACCACGTTAAGTTCGGACAACCGCTGTAGCGGCAGGTATAGCGGCCCAAGGTACATGGTTACCGCGATCAGTTCTCCTATAGTCATCTGACCTGAAATAACCTGGTAGCCTCCAAAACAAATCACTATTAAAGGCGCCAAACCCATAATGGTTCCCGTGATGGCTTGATTAAGACTCTGGATCAGAATCCTCCGCATATTCACAGACCATAGTCTTTCTGATTCCGTTTCGAATCTTTTCCTCTCATTCCTCTCCTGGGTAAAAGCATGAACTACCGCACTGCCTGAAATTCTTTCGTGCGCATTGCTGCTCATGACGGAAAGTTCATCCTGTACCTGGCGCGTCGTATTTCTGATTTCATCACTGAACTTGCGAAATATTAGCAAATATATTGGAAAAGTTGAAAGAGCTACAATTGTCGTCGTTACATCAATCCTCAACAGAAAATACAATACGACTAAAACTGCAGCGGCATCCATCCATGTATTGGTCAGGGCGTTGCCCACAATATTCTGCGCCAGTTGAATATCACTGATTAACCGGGAGATAATTCCGCCCGACCTGTTACGGGCAAAAAACGAAGCAGACATCCTTAATATCCGGTAGTACAGATCGCAGCGAAGATTGAACACCGCACGGTGGCTGACTCTGTCCGCATATAAATGTCGTATATAAACCCAGGGAGCGTAAATAAACACAAATATTGCCATCATACCGCCGGCGTACAGAAATAAATCGTGAAGTTTTTTCTCCGTGGTCAACATCTCATTTAGAAAGACATTGTCCAGCAGATGACGTGTTACCTGGGGTACGAGAAGCGGAACGGTGAATTTTACTATTCCGCCGATGATTGCCAGAATTAAATGTCTGGTATAAGGGCGAACATATCCCAAAAAACGAATAAAGTTGTTGGGTTTCTTCGCCATGGTTCGACTCTGAAATTATTCAATAAGATTCGCCGCATGCGCGACTCGATAGCATCACTGCGGCTGCTTGCTGACATACGTCATCAAATCGCTCTCACATTTGTAACTAATATTGCTCATATAACTCCATTTATGCACTGCTCCTCCGATTCTATTCTTCATAATACCAAATCTGTGTCGAAATGCAAGGCCTCAGTCGGATTTTACACCGTAATTTCTTATCGAAATCGCAGATCCATACTCGGGTCAGGGTCAATCCCGCCATGTTCTTCATCATTCGTATCTTCGTTACCGCTCAATCGGCTGTACGTCGACTCACCGAGCAGAGCGGCAAGGCTACGTTGGATATTCTTAACCTTTCGCGTATCACAAAATTGTGAATTAACTGCGGCCATCGGTCCACGAACCTCCTCAAGCTCGAGGTACGCCGAAATATCTGCATTGCTGCTGAACTTTGTCCCGTTAAATTAGACCTTCACCCGCCGGTCGAAATTGACTCTCAAAATCTGCTCTCTTCTTTCACCCATCGGGTGCTTTCCTTAATTATGCCTAAAACTCACGCAAACCCGTTCGATGGACGCTATAACATCAAATTTTAATTGTTTTACGCGAGTTTAATTAAAAAATCCGGGCTGTTAAAATCACCATCCCGGCCTTGCCGTGATTCCACTTTTCTGCTCGCTTTCGAACATTTCCATCGTCCCGCCGAACGCGTACTTCGCGGCTGCGGGTTATCACGTTTGAGGCAAATGGCTCAGTATTATAAGCGATAGCAGAACATGTGATTGCCCACAAATGGCTAAATGTGATAATGATTATTTGCCAGGCTATAGTATGCTGTTCCAAAAGGAAAAAACAAACTGCTGTTCCTGCTTGCGGACTATGCTTGACCTTCAGTGTTATATAACTCTCGATGTTTCTGTTCTCTCAAAACTGCCCGTCGAACAGGTGCGCATTCTCTTTCGTAATTGCAGGGCAGTCAATCGGATACCGCCTATCGAGTTTCTTGCCGTCAAGATACCCGACCGCCAGGCGAATCGCGCTGCGCCCTTCTTCTTCCGGCTGCTGATAACTCGTTCCTGTCACGATCCCTTCCTTTATCGTTTCGATTGCCTCCTTGCTGCCCCCCATCCCCACAACCTTGATGTCACCGCGCCCCGCCTTTTGGCACACCTGCGCCGCCGCAATGGCGAAGTTGTCGCCATGCGCGTAAACGCCTTTCAGATTCGGATAATTCTGAAGCAGCGTCTGCATCTCGGTCTTCACGACGTCACGCTCGCCCCTGTGCGGTATCCGGGCCACTGGTTTGATGCCGGGATATTCTCGCAGCACGTCCCTCAGCGCCTTGCTGCGCGCCAGCTCGGGACCCGTCCCCAGATGTTGATGAAACTCCACAAGCTCGCCCTCCCCACCCATCGCCTCTGCCAGTATCTTCGCCGACACCACCGCCCCCGCGTAAGTGTCGGTCCCCGTGTAACACTCGTAATCGCATCCCTGGCCGATCTCGCGGTTGACGATTATTACCGGAATCCCCTCATGATTCAGCATCTGAACGCCTCGTACAAGCGGCTCTTTCTTCATCGGAACAAGACATACGATGTCTACCCGTTTGGCTATCATCTGCCTTATCTGCTCGATCTGCAGAACCGGGTCTTCTCTTGCGTTTAGTATTGTCACCTCCACACCAAGCTTTTCCGCCTCGTCCTCCGCCCCCAACTGCATATTACGCCAGTAGGGATGGTTCAGCGTCAACAAGAAGCCAATCTGCCTCTTCCGCGGCCCTTTCTTGCCACAGCCCGAAAATGCTGTCAGCACCGCAATTGACAGAATTAATACCAGACTGTTGAATATTTTCCTGAAATTCATTCGTCCCGTCCCTTGACAAACCTCGTTCGATTGTCTTCCAGCGGCGTGCCCCTATTTCCTCTCCATCACTTTTATATCAGCGCCACGCTCAGACGGCGTCACTTTCAGCTTTTCCATCTTGCCGTCTCGAACGCTGCCCTCGACAACTGTCTCATAAGGCGCGCAAAGCCTGAAATCAACGTCCCACTCCGAAGGCCACGCCGGCAGAAGATAAATCTCCCGACCCGTCGCCTGAATCAGCATCTCCTGCAAACCGATCATACCCACGCCCAGCCAGTTATGGTCCGGCGCCCAGTCGTCACTGTCACGAAAAGCTACAAATCGCTCTCCTGTGTCACCGAGCTTCAAAATCGCAATTTTCTCAGCCTCGTCAGTCAATCCCAGCCTCGCCGTAAAGACCCCGCCCTGATACCACGGCGCTCTTACATCCTTCTGTCTGTCGCGAAGACACCCCGTCCACGTATGCCTCACAAGCTCCAGGTCCCCTTTGCCCACACCGTAAAGCCCGTAGGGAAAAACCGGGTACAGCTCCGGTATCTCACCGACCGAAAAACGGCTCCACGACTCGGCCCCGGCCAGACACCGCTTCCCGTCTTTTTCCTGCACCGCAAGCGGCGGAACACGCGCCAGAATTGCAGCAAACTCCTGGCTTTTCTCCTCCGATACCAGATTTTCCGGCAGTTCCAGCAGACTACCCAAAACCGCCTTCAGACCCGCAATAACGTCCGTCGGATTCTTCGCATCCACATAGCTCTCACACGCCCGAGATGGATAAATAACAAGATGACCCTTCTCATCCAGCTCCTCACCCGTTCGCTGCTTCTGGCGATAACGATAATGCTCGTCAAAAAACCGCACCGAACTCTCGATAAACGGCATATACGCGGCAATATCCCTCCCCGAATACCGGTAGTACTCAAGAATCATAAACGAAAACTCAAGCTGGTTGCCGAACTGATAAACCACACCATGCGCCTGAACACCCACCGGCGTATCGTGCTCCCGCCTGCCCCACCGGCACGTAGAATCAAGCCAACCGTAGCAAGAACCCACCGGAAGACCGTAATTCTCAAGCTGTTCCGTGAAAGAGCACCCTTCATGTCCCCAGTAAAACTTCGTCCGCACCTCCGCCGCCCCGAGAGCACGGCGATAATACTCAAACTGCGGCTTCATCATATCGAAGTCCCCGTTCTTTATCATCGGCCAGTAAACCAGCCGCTGGTTCTGGGCCGTAAAACTACCACCGCCCCATGTCCTAAAATCCGGCGTCTCTGTCTTCACCCCTCGCTTGTTCCGAACAAAAACCGGGTCGTAAGTAAAAAAGCTCCCGTTAAACTTCGTCGGCCATTCCCCGTATGCGTTGCACGCCAGCATATACCTGAACAACTGGTAATTCCTGCCCACCTCCCAGCCGGCATCACCCCGTCCCCCCTTACCCGAATTGATAAAGACATAGCTGCGCCGCCAGAACTGCTCCCACCACTGCCCCTTCTTCACCCACGCCAGCCCCGTATCCCTGCCGGCCTCGGCAACCAACTCATCAAGTCCCTTCGTCCATTCCCCCATGTTCTCAACCTGCGCCGTGTGCAGGTATATCTTCAGCTTATGCGTCCTGCTCGCCCGCCTGCTCGCAAGCTTCCACGCCACAAAATCCGTCTCCGCATATCGTCCGCTGCTTGCACCCGCCTGAACCATACCCTCGCCCTTCATCAGCCCCCCGAAAGTAAGACCCTTCAGCGGGTTCCAAATCCTATCCTTGACCTCATCCAGACCCTGCTGATGAACCTCCTTGTCGAAAACAAGATCATCGTTATTGTTCGAATGGTACCACACCACCGCATCGCCCCTGTGTGACACCCTGTCCGCATACATCGTCACCTTACCCGGATACCCCACCAGACCCAAACATGGAAAACGGCTCTTCCGGCAGTCGCCCGGTATCTCCCTCGCCGCATTTCGCCACCCCTCGTATCGCGCTTCCACCGACACCTCTCTCGCACTGCTGATATCCACGTGAATCACGGGCCGAAATACTTCCACCCATACGCATATCGCCGAAGACGCCTCAGCCGTCTCCCCGAAAATCTCCACGACCCCTTCACGAAGCTTCAGCTCCTGTCGGAATTTCCCGCCCTTGCCAAACGGATTCGGCGCCAGCCGTATCCGAACACGCCCCAGTTTCAGCATCTGGTTGTTCTCGTCGAACGTCCCGCTCCGACCGATATAAAACAAGAGCTCGTCATCCTCCACCCACACATTCAGCCCGACGTCACCTCCACCAACCAGCATCGACTCACCCGCGTTCTTGCTCTGCGAATACCACACAACATTGTAGCTGTCCAGTACCCCTCCCTCCGATGCACGCCCCGCCGAACAACCCACCGAAATCAAACAAGTAATCCCCGCAAGCATCACACAAAGCCGTTTCTTCATGAGCGTCTTCCTTTATCTGTTACCACGTTAGTCCCTGAAGTATACATTCCCTTCCACTCATCTTCAACCCCCAACGCACCTTCGATACGCCCCGATCCCTTTGACACGGACAACTCCCGCTGAATACCCACACAATCAGAAAAGGCCATCCCTGCTTCAAAGAGCGTGCAAAATACCGGCGTCTTGTAGGGTCAGTTCTAAGAAGCTGTGTTTCGCATGGGCTCGTGCGGATGGGGCCAAAATAACATTCGCAGATTTCGGCAATCAAGCTGCACAGATTCTTAGCGGTAGCAAAGAAAATAGAAACAGCCAACAACAAAGACATTGCTGCTGCCTAATACCATGTGTCGGACAAACACGCGAAGTCGAGGAAGTTGACCACACCGTCGCCGTTGAAATCGGGGCTTGCCTTAATAATGCTTATCAGATGAGGCGAGGAGCCTTTCGGCACCTTTATATCGAGTGTGTCGATATTCCCCGAGCCATAAAAGTATCCAGGCCCGTAAAACCATCCGGTTTGCGAGTTGTTGTAGGCATCCTTGTCAGGAAATCTCGGTACCGGGTTTGAGTCGACGCGGACCATCCCTGGTGGCTGGTCGCAGTGCACGCAAAGCTCATATGCCACCTGCGACTCGCTGATTGATATTTCGGTAGAGCTGCGAGTGACCTGGCAGGTGAATGTCGTTTCGCGAATGTCGCCGTCGACGGTTTCGCAGTCGTACATCAGGTAAGCCGACGGCCTGTTCGGATCGGGATATATCTCCAGAGTTATGGGGTCGGGCTGCTTCTCGTAGATGTAGCTCATTTCCGGCATCATCGGGATAATTGCGCCGGACTTTACGAACAGCGGCAGGCCGTTGCGCCCGTAGAGTGGCGCATCTACGGTTACGCGGGCCGGGCCCTGGTGCCTGCGGTCGGTCCAGTAATTTATCCAAACCCCCTCGGGCAGATAAACCTCCCGGCTTTCGCCGCGTTCCATGACAGGGGCGGCGAGAAGCTCGCGTCCGATGAGGAAATGGTAGTCCTCGCGATAAGTATTGGGGTCATGCTGGTAGTCGAAGACCAGCGGCGCCATGATGGGTCTGCCGGTCACATGGGCCTCGATTGCGGCTGAATAGCGGTAGGGCAGCAGGCGATATCGCAGCTTGAGATAATAGCGCATCAAATCCTGCTGCTCGGGGGTGTAGCACCATGGCATTTTTGGTCCGCAGTAGCCGCTTTTTCTCGTCCAGCCGTGTACCTTCGCTATGGGGTATATCAGTGAGACGTTTATAATCCGCCGAATTACATTGTGTTGCTCCAAATGGTCGCCATCCTTATAGCCGCCGCTGTCGAGCGTGATGAAGGGATAGCCGGACATTCCGCCGTTGCGTATCCAGTTGAGGTCTCCTGCCAGAGACTCAAGCCCGTGTTCACTGTCACCGGGCCATGGTATGATGAACCGATGTCCTCCGACGGGTCCTGCCCGGCTTATAACCGAGCGACCATGCCGGCCTATGTCCGCCATCTCCTGGACAACATGCCCGGCCCAGAGGGCGCCGAACAGGTTGTGCGATTCATATCCGTTCGAAAAGCTGCTCCTGGCGCGGGCGTGATATGTTTCGGAATTGTCCTGCCTCCAGAAGTCAATTCCGTCGATATTTCGGGGCGCTATGGTCCTCCAGTAATCCTGCCTGTCGCTTGCCACCGTTGGGTCATACAAAGTCCAGTCATACAGGTCGAATCTGTCGATCGACGAACTGAGCCCGAGTTTAAATCCGAGATTCTTGACCGTCTCGAACATCCTGACGTGGTCGCCGAAATCCTCATCCCAGGCGAATCCGTCCCCAAGCGCCTGATGGTCGATAATTATCACGTCGCAGGGCCAGTCACCCTGTCGGTATCGCTGGGCGACATCTGTTACGTCGGCGGCGTCCCACCGGCTGAACTCGTTCTGTATAAACCCGAAGTACCACTTCTCGGGCAGCATGGGCCTGCCTGCAAGCTCGACGTACCTTTTGAGGATGCTCTCGAATTGTGGCCCATAGAAAAGATAGTAATCCATGTCCCATCCTTCCATCGCTTGGCTGGTTGCCTCGAAGGAATACTCACCCGGCGTCGAGCCCATTCTCAGGGTCAGGTCGTCATCGAGATTATTGAAGAAAAGCCCATACCCTCGCGTGCTGAGAAAGAAGGGCACGGGAAAACCTCCCATCTCCTGGGCTGAACATGTCACCTGACGTCCGCGCATATCGAGGGGATGCAGAAGCGCGCCGAACCCGAAAAAGTGCTCGTCATCGGGCAAACGCATTGTCTCATAAACCTTCCCACCCTCATAGCCCAGGCCCTTATCTTCCTGCACCAGAACATTGCCGGATGAATCGTAGAAGTGCAGTCGAAAGGGCTGCTTCTCGACTTTCACAACCACCTTTCCAGCTTCAATCTTGTAGACGACCTTCTGCAGGTCGTCGTCCAGCCCTTCCGAAAGCTGACAGACCACACCGGGCCAGGTATACGTGACCACTGCATAGGGGCCGAATTCATCGAGATGCAAATCATCGGCCGGAAAATCGCCGCTTGGCGCCATATGAACACGCACAAGGTCGTCGGTAAGAAAACTGAGCCGCACCTTGCCGTTTTCGCAGTCAAAAGTGATTGTATGGCCCTGCCTGGCATATGAGCTTACATTGCCCATCGTTGTATATGCGTCGGCACCGTTTAGAGGCCCCAAGAAAAGCGCACTGAAAGACAGGGCAATCAGTTTCTTGCACAAGATGATTCTCCTCAATGATATATGAAAAGTTTTCTGCAAAACCGAATGTCAGACTGTCCTATAATAATCAATTTCTTGCTGGAAAACAAGGCTGAAGTTTTCGTCCCGCGGAACCGAACTGAAAAACAAGCTGTTCCGCGAAAATTCTGCAATGGAGAGGCTATAATGAAAACTTGAGCAATTCACGCATCTCAACATTCTCAAACCCTTTTTGAGGAAGGTCGATCGGGTTTTTTGAGGGTTCGCGAATCCGGTTGGCCTCTTGGAGGCGAGAACTACCGGCAATAAACTATGATTTGGCATCGTTGGCTTGTCGGAAAAACAACTCGTAGCGCAGGTGCGTAAAGTGAGTGACGTTTCGGCGGCTATTCCGGGATTTTGCAAGTAATCACAGGTTAAGGGGAAATTCCATTGAACGCCGGGGCCTGGGCTGGTAGAATTTAGCTTTTATTATTGTGCTCAGGAATGGGTGTCAGGGTGAAAGCTGTCGGTTTCGGTGGTAATATGGGGCAGATAAGAGAAAGGAAACGAAGTGGCGACTAAACAGTATCCGGTAATATGGCTTCAGGGTGCGGGCTGCACAGGGTGTTCGGTATCGGTCCTGAACGCGGTGAGCCCGAAGATTCAAAACCTCCTTTTGGACGAGCTGGTTCCCGGCCGGCAGCTTAACCTGGTTTTCCACGCGACGATAATGGCCGGTCAGGGCGAGCCGGTCATAACGGTTCTGAAGGACACGGAAAAGGACCGTCGCGGGGGGTACGTGCTGGTAGTGGAAGGTGCGATTCCAACGGCGGAGGGGGGTATGTACGGCTGTATCGGTGCAAGAGACGGCAAGCACGTTACTATCCAGGACAGCGTCGCGGACCTCGGGATGAATGCAATGCTGACAATTGCCTTGGGAACCTGCGCGACATACGGTGGTATACCTGCTGCGGCGCCGAATCCGACGCTCTGCAAGGGGGTGCAGACAATCTTCAACGAGAAAGGGATAGACACCGCGGTGGTGAACGTTCCGGGCTGTCCGGTTCATCCGGACTGGTTTGTGGGCACGATAGCGGTCGTGCTGATATCGGGGGCCGATGCGCTGGAGCTTGATAACATAGGCCGGCCGAAACTGTTCTACGGAGCGTTGATTCATGAAAACTGTCCGCGTCGGGCGGACTTCGACAAGGGCAAGTTCGCGGAGAAATTGGGTGATGCCGGTTGTCTTTATAAGCTCGGATGCAAGGGACATTACACGAATGCGGATTGTCCGCTGCGCCAGTGGAACAGCGGTCTGAACTGGTGTGTAAAGGCGGGGTCTCCGTGTCTTGGGTGCGTCGAGCCGGAATTTCCGGACGGCACGTCACCGATTTATGAGAAGATCACGTTTGAGGAACTGAAATGAGCACGAAAGTAACAATCGACCCGATAACAAGGATAGAAGGGCACCTCGCTGTAGAAGCCATAATCGACGACGGGGTGGTTAAGGATGCAAGAAGTGCGGGGACGCTTTTCCGGGGCTTCGAGATAATACTGCAGGGTAGAGACCCGCGGGACGCGAACCGCATCACGCAGCGGATCTGCGGCGTGTGCCCGACCTCGCACGCAACGGCCTCAGCGCTGTGCATTGATCAAGCCCTTGGGCTGACCAATAAGATCACCGATAACGGGCAGGTTCTGCGCAATCTTTTACTCGGGTCCAACTTTTTGCAGTCACATATACTCCATTTTTATCACCTTGCAGCACTGGATTACGTGGATGCAGCCGGGGCATTGGGGGGCGTTTCTCCCTTTTTGCCACGTTACGAAGGAGATTATCGTGTGCCCGACCAGGCAAATGCCGAGCTGGTAAAGCACTATGTTCGCGCGTTGGACATAAGGCGTAAGTGTCACGAAATGCTATCGATTTTCGGCGGTAAGATGCCGCACAATGTTGGAATTGTTCCCGGTGGGGTTACAGAAAAACCCACGGAGGAGAAGATAGCGAACTTCCTTTGGCGATTAAACGAAATACGTGAATTCATTGATAATATTTACATTCCGGATGTAATAACCGTGGCGAAGAATTATGACGATTACTTCAGCATTGGGAGAGGCTGTGGGAGGCTTATTGCCTACGGTGCATTCGATTCAGGGAGCGGAAGTTTCTTTAAGCCGGCAGTTGTCACGGCGGATTTAGTCCCCCAGCCCTTCGCCAGGGAAAATATCACAGAGGACGTGAAACATTCCTGGTACGTCGATTCCACTTCCGGCAAGAACCCTGCAGAGGGTCAGACCGAGCCGGACCTTAACAAGAAAGCGGCTTACTCATTCCTTAAGTCGCCGCGGTACGATGGAAAGGTTTGCGAGCTTGGGCCTCTTGCGCGGATGGTAAGCAACTACACGCAGGGTGACAAGAAAGTAAGGCAGCTGGTTGACTCGGTCCTTGCCGAATTCGACGCCGGCGCGGATGTCTTGTATTCGGTGCTTGGTCGACATGCAGCCAGGGCTTTGGAAACCAAACTCGTCGCAGACGCCATGGTCGACTGGCTGATGGCGCTTAAGCCGGCTGAGCCGACTATCGTCGAGAGCGAAATTCGTGAACAGGGTAATGGCGCCGGTCTGACCGAAGCTCCGCGCGGGGCGCTCGGACACTGGATGAGTGTCAAGGACGGTAAAATCGAGCGTTATCAGGTAATCACGCCCACAGCATGGAATGCTTCGCCGAAAGACGACAAGGGCCAGCCCGGTCCGATCGAGCAGGCCCTCATAGGCACCAGGGTCAAGGACAAGGACAATCCGTTCGAGCTGGTTCGGATTGTGCGTGCGTTCGATCCTTGCCTGGCGTGTTCCGTTCATCTGCTGGACGGCAAGCGGAACCAGTTAGGGGTATTCAGAGTTGTGTGACAGTTTGCAAAACATGGTGACCGGCCCGGCGCCGGAGAAGGCGTATAAAAAGGGGCGCATTTTGGTTCTGGGTCTGGGAAATATACTGCTCAAGGACGAGGGTATCGGCGTACACGCTGCGGAAAAACTGCAGGAATTTGCGCTGACAGAGGATGTTGAGGTCATCGACGGCGGGACAGCGGGGATGGAGGTGCTTCTGTCGCAGGGGGGCGGGTACAAGCTGGTGGTAATCGACGCAATGAGAGGCGGTGAAAGGCCGGGGACGATATACAAAGCGCGTTTCGGGCCCGGTGATATAGATAAGCTGGAGCAGATTTTCGGTTGTGAGCCGAAGTTGGGTCTGCATCAGGCGGGTTTGATCGACTCATTGGCCGCGGCTGCCAGACTTAACTGCGGCCCTGATGAGATTGTGATTATCGGTGTCGAGCCGTGCGAGGTCGGCTGGGGTCTGACGCCGACCGAAGAGCTCAAGAACAGGGTTGAAGAAATCGTTAACACGGTACTTGAGGAAATTGGACATGCTGTTTACGAAGAATAAACCGATAGACGAAGTCCTTAAATCACTGGGAGAGGAGAAGAATATCTTTCTGCTGGCATGTGACGGTTGCGCCGAAGCTTGCGGCACCGGCGGTCGGGAGGGGCTTTCACGAATGAAGGTCGAACTCGCCAAGGCCGGCAAGAATGTTTCGGCTGCGTGCCTTGTCGATTTTCTTTGCAACAAGGTTCTTGTGATGACGCGACTTTCGCGGGAGACCGAGAACATACGCAAGTCGGATTCAATTCTCGTTTTGACCTGCGGGATAGGTGTGCAGGCCGTGTCCAAGGTTGTCGGGAAGGTGGTGCATCCTGCGGACGATACGGTGTCTCTCGGTGGTCTTCAGGGACTGTGGCCTTCGGATGAACGGTGCGACGCGTGCGGTCAGTGTGTACTGGACTATACGGGAGGCATCTGTCCGGTGACCTCGTGCGCCAAGGGGCTGCTTAACGGGCCGTGCGGTGGCGCCGAAGACGGCAAATGCGAAGTGGACCGGGAGAAAGACTGCGGGTGGCAGTTGATTTACGAGCGGCTGGAAAAAAGCGGTCGGCTGGCGAATCTGAAGAAGGTTTACGCCCCGCGCGACCACAGCAAGATGCTTCCGTCCAAAGAATTGCGTGAGAGTTCGTTTTATGATTTGGAGCAATAGAGCGAATCCGAAGCGTCCGAGACATAGTAGCCGATGGATTTGAAAGAACAAGGAGAGATTTGAGCAATGAAGCTGATTGAGCGATTCAGAGAAGGCAAGTTTGTGCTTACGTGTGAAGTCGGCCCGCCCAAGGGTATAGAAGTCCGCAAGCTCATAGATCAGATGCAGCCTCTGCGCGGGAAGATAGACGCGTTTAATGTGACTGATTTGCAAAGCTCGGTGCTGCGTGTCGGATCGATGGCGATGTGCCGTCTTCTGAAAGAAGAGGGACTGGAGCCGATTATGCAGCTGACGTGCAGGGACCGGAACCGGCTGGGTCTTCAGTCGGACGTCTTGAGTGCCGCGGTATTGGGTATCGAGAACCTGCTGTGTCTTACCGGCGACCATCCGAATCTGGGTGACCATCCGGGTGCAATGCCGGTTTTCGATCTGGATTCCGTGCAGCTTCTTGCAGGTGTAAAAGGCTTGATGGCGGGCAAAGATATGGCTGGCAATGAGCTGGAGGGCCGTTTTCCACAGTTTTGCCTTGGAGCGGCGGTGAATCCGGGCGCCGAGCCTTTGGAACCACAGATTATGAAGATGGAAAAGAAAATTGCCGCCGGTGCGGAGTTTTTTCAAACGCAGGCGGTTTATGAGGTTGACAAATTCGCTGCGTTTCGTGAGAAAGTACGACATCTAAAGGCGCCGGTCATGGCGGGCTTGGTCCTGTTGAAGTCGGCAGGTATGGCGAGATTTATGAACGCAAACGTCGCAGGAATTCATGTTCCCGACGGTATCATCAATGCGTTGGCGGCTGTGGAGAAGGAAAAGAGAGTGCAAAAGAGCCTTGAGATAGCGGCGGGTCTTGTCAAGGAGCTAAAGGGCCTCTGCGAGGGTGTTCATATCATGTCTCTGGGGTGGGAGCGGCACGTGCCTAAGCTTCTGGAAATGTGCGGCCTGTGACAAAACCGAAGAGTAACGCCGCTGAGCTTCCGGAATGAATGTTTCAGCAAAACAGAGGATGGCGGGCCAGTCAGGGGCTCAGCCCAAATTCATCTTATAAACATCGTGTTGGAAATCATGGTGCTGTCAGTGCGGAAGGGGCGCAGCCGCCTGCGGGGGTTCGAAGCAGGCCCCTTGCAATATTTGGACGGTCTGACAGCCGATGACTATTGCGAGAACTCGACAGCGGCGGGTTTGGCTCCTCGCTGGCGTCTTTTTCTTCTGCGTGCGTTGGGTCTTTCTTCGAGCGGCTCGATAGGCCCGGGCTGTGAGGCTTTCTGGACGGCTTCAACCGCTGTTGACGCGAACAGATCCGCGCCGATTTCCTCGCTCAGACCCTCTGCTCGATTGAACACTCCGCCCGATAACATTATCCTCATTTCGGGCCACGCGTTTATGTCCCTTATGGTATCAATCAGGCGACGTAGCTCCGGCGCCTGCTTAGGCGCAGTTCCGTATATGACGAGCAGATCCGGCGCATAGTCATGGATGAAAGCAAGAATATCGGTATTGGTCAGGCCGCCGCCGAGGAACTGGACCTTCCAGCCGTCGCTTTCGAAGAGGTCGGCCATCATTTGCGCACCGAGCTCCTGAATCTCATCGCGGGCACAGCAGACAACAACCTTCTTGTGCTTTTCCGGCCTTCGCGGCAGCTTGTTCTGGAGCTGATCCACAATCGTCCTGTTGATTCGTGTAGCAAGGTGCTCCTGGGTAGCCGAGATTCGGTCCGTCCGCAGGAGATGCTCGATCTCCACCATTATCGGCCATATTACATCGGCGTAGACCGAGTTGGCTGGTGTTCCGGTTTGCATGGTCTCCTCTATTACCGCCCGACAGGCCTTCCTGTCACCGCGAAGCAGTGCTTCCAGATAACGCTCCAGTACGCCTTTTTTAAGCATGATTGATTCTCCAAACAATATTTTCCATTCAGCAAACCTTGCCCACTCTGCCAATCCGGCTTGCCCCCGAGCACCAAATGTTAAAATGGGCAATATAGCTATCGGAGAGACCTGCAAAAAAACTTTAGTTAAAATAGGCAAGTTCCACAACTCAGGCAAAATTTGCCGGTTCTATCAGCCACGATGCCAAAATGTCCGCGCGACGCGAGCATAGTCAAATTAACGGCTCAGCGCCCGGATTAACGTAGATTTTGAAGCAAACAAAGTTTTGTTATCATCCCAAAGGTTGGGGTTGATTTTGGCACGTTCAAGTTTCGAAGAGCAAAATCGTTTGGGCAGCGGGCAAAATTACGGCGGGCAGGGGGGTAATTTTGCACTTCTGGCCCCACCGAACGATTTTGCTCGGTCCTGCGAACCTTCGTTGATCCACAACCTTTGAGACATTAAGAGAGTTTTTTGAGGTATTGTAAGAATTTGGCGAAAAAGTTCTTGAAAGCTCAGGCGTTTGGGGGTAATATTTGGGCTGAAAGTGATGGGTGCAGGATTAGACCTCCATCAGGGGGCCTTCTTGGGAAACGGGAACGAATTTGATGGGAGGCAAGTAAAATGACAAACAGAAAAATGCAAAAAATGGTGGAGCTGTTTTGTATTGTAGTGGCTGGTTTGTCTTTGATGTGCCCGGGCCGGGATGCCGAAGCGGATGCGGTGTGGTTTGAGGGCGGCGGCGGGGTGACGTACAATCCCGATGAGGGACGCTGCGAGGTTGTCGAAAACAGCATTGTGACTATCAACCTCGTTGCGGACTTTGCGGTAAACTCAATGCAGATTTACGCGATTAGGGTCGACAACCCCGGCGTTGACAACCAAGGCGTATATGCGGTCGGTGAGCTTAACAGCCACCTGTGTTACGGGCCTCTTGGTCTTGTAAGTACGGGATTGCTCAGAGACGGGACGTTCGCGAATATAGTGATTTCCGAAATCGCAGGCAGCGTGTCTATAGACCATCCGGAGCGGGCGCCTGCCGGCGAGGCGCTGTACAGTCTGCAGTTGCACACCGGGGAGGCGGGGAACGTGGATCACTGTTGATGATTTCAAGCCCAGCGGCTATCCAGGCCCGTTCTGCATCCCGGAAGCGTGCCCGGGTTCGCGGTCCAACGGGAATGCCGGCCTCTCTGATATCGTTGAGTTGAATCTGTATGTAGTGCCGGAATGCCCATGTATGGGCGATATGACCGGTGACGGGTGGCTGTCGCCTTAGGATGTTAGCGGCCTGGTGAGCGAACTGCTGCCTCATGCGAGCAGCCATTATTGGGTTCGTGCGCCTGCGGGCTCCTGCGGCGATATGAACGGTGACGGGTGGCTCTCACCGGTCGATATCAGCCTGCTCATAGGTAAACTTCTGCCGTACAAGAGCAACCACTATACAGTAAGTTGTGGTTCAATCTGGTAGAGCAGCCGGCTGTGAATCACAAGCCGGCATCGAGGTCCCAGAGGAGACAGGTGTGCCTGATGCAGTCCGCAAAGACTCAAGCGACCGCGTGTAATGGGTCAGCGGGTGTCTTTTTGTAGTTTGTATTCCACGGAGTCGACGAGGGCCTGCCAGCTTGCTTCTATTATGTTTTCCGAGACCCCGACCGTTCCCCAGATTGCGTCTTTATCACGGGACTCGATTATGACGCGGACCCTTGCGGCGGTTCCTGCGCGGGCGTTTACAACGCGGACCTTATAGTCGATCAGGCGTATGTCCTTGATTGCAGGATAAAAGTTCTCCAGTGCTTTTCGCAGCGCGGCATCGAGTGCGTTTACCGGGCCGTCTCCTTCTCCTACGACGTGCTCGGTGACACCGTCGACCGTAAGCTTGACGGTGGCCTCGGTGACGGTTCCGCCGTCGGCGCGGTGCTCGACGGTGACGTGGTACTTTGTGAGCTGGAAAAACGGCTTATAAGTGCCGAGAATCTTTGTGACGAGCAGCTCGAAGCTGGCGTCGGCGGCCTCGAACTGGTAGCCCTCATGTTCGAGCTTCTGAACCCGGTCGAGGATTTTTCTCGCGAGTTTTTTGTCCTGGGCGATTTTCGCCTTCTCGAGCTGGGCCAGAATGTTGGATTTTCCGCTTAGCTCTGAAATAAGAAATCGCCTCTCATTGCCCACAAGGGTCGGAGGGATATGCTCGTATGTGTGTTTGTTTTTTCTAAGAGCGTCGACATGGAGGCCGGCCTTGTGCGCAAAGGCGCTTGCGCCAACGTACGGCATGTTCATCACAGGTGTCAGGTTGGCGATCTCGAAGATAAAGTGCGAGACCTCGGTAAGCGTTTTGATATTCTCCGGGCTGAGCACCTCAAAGCCCATCTTTATCGCAAGGTTGGGAATAAGGGTGCAGAGATTTGCATTGCCCGCGCGTTCGCCCAGTCCGTTTATTGTCCCCTGGACGTGCCTTGCACCCGCGTGCACCGCAGCCAGCGCATTGGCCGTGGCGCAGTCCGTATCGTTATGTGTGTGGATTCCGATAGTGGTCGAGGCCAACTTGTGCCGGACGGCCTTGGTGATTTCGTAGATTTCGCTCGGAAGAGACCCCCCGTTGGTGTCGCACAGCACGATTATATCCGCGCCGGCATCCACGGCGGTCTGCAGTACCTTCACAGCGTAGTCGGGTTTGTTCTTATAGCCGTCGAAGAAGTGCTCGGCGTCGAAGATTGTTTCAAGACCATGCTTTTTCAGGTACTCGACGGACTCGGCACACATACTCAGGTTCTGTTCGAGTGAGCATCCCAGAACATCGGTCACATGGAGGTCCCACGTTTTTCCGACAAGGGCGGCGGCAGGTGTTTTGCATGCAATTATTGCGGCCAGGGATTCGTCCTCGCAGACTTCCCTGTCGGCGCGGCGCGTGCTTCCAAACGCGCTGATCTTTGAGTGCTTGAGGCCCAGTTTGGCTAATTCGAGGAAGAACTCCGCTTCTTTTGGATTCGAGGCAGCGTATCCACCCTCGATATAATCGACACCAAGCTCGTCCAGACATTTGGCGATGGCGAGTTTGTCCACAAGGGAGAAGCTCACGCCTTCGGCCTGCATTCCGTCGCGAAGAGTCGTATCATAAACCTGTATCTTTTCCACGGTTACGCCCAAGAATAAACAGAAGCCTGCAATTCGAGTCAGGCCCTTATTTTAGTTTTCGGCAAATCGGATGTAAAGGCCAAAATTGAGCTTTCCGGCACTGCGAATTCGAGGAAACCCCAGAATTTACAGCCGAATTCGGACGATAAAAAAAGAGTCAGGCTACAGGCGGCCTCTTGCAATGGGCTCGCCGAGTCGATATACTACGGGTTTTGCTTGAACAGCGTTTCGATAAGATGATTTATTTCGTGTGGCGAACATGACTTTGACAAAAATACTGCGGCCGGAATCAGTTAAAGTGCCGCTCGAAGGCAAAGACAAGAACGCGGTAATAACCGAACTGGTGGACCTGCTTGACGCCAACGGATTGCTGCTCGACAGAGACGAGGCTCTTGGAGCCGTGATGTCGCGCGAGCAAACTCGCAGCACGGGCATCGGGGCAGGAATCGCAATTCCGCACGGAAAGTGCAAAGCCGTTAAAGAACTTGTCATGTCAATCGGGATAGCGCGCGAACCGATCGAGTTTGAAAGCGTCGACGGCAAAGGAGTCTCGATTGTTATCCTGCTTGTCTCTCCGCTGGATCAGACGGGTCCACATATTCAGGCATTGGCAAGGATAAGCAGGCTGATGCTCGATGAGCAGTTCAAACAGTCTCTTGAGAAATCCGAATCGGCCGAGCAGCTTTACGAACTTCTCAGCAGCAAAGACAACGATTGAGCCAGGTCATTGATTTGCGGGGCGCTCATCTCGTCGGGCTTGACGCCTGGAGTGCCGCGTTTCAGTTGGCGACCAGTTCCGTTTTTGTGGGGCTGGCTCCTTCCCAGAGAATCAGCCCAAGCTCATAGGGGTCGGCCAGGTCCGCATTTCTGGGCAGAATCCTGACACTTACCCCGTGCCTTCCGGTTGCCTTGCACGGGATGGAACCGAAAAACCAGTAGTCCCCGTCATTCTCGGTCTCAGCCGCCTCGGCATGCGCCATTCTGACGGCCGAGCCGTCCTGAATATTGCCCCATGCGTCTACGTTCCCGTGGTAAAGCTCGACCGAAACATCGTTTGGTTCCGCGTGTCCGAGCTTGACCAGGGCCTTTACGTTCAAGCTCGAACCGACCTTAAGGGTTGGTCTTCTTGGGTCAAGGGGAACGTTCTCGTGCCCGTTAGTCACACAAATCTGGACATCTTTTATCTGTAAATCTAGCCACGCCTGTGTGATCTCGGTTTTCCATGCCGAAAGGGCCTTTGCCCTGGCCATGGCGTCGGCGGTCAGATACTGCCATTGGGCCGCTGCGGGATCGTAGAATTTCTTCGTGTAGTCGCACACCATTCGGTGAGTGTTAAAGCGAGGGGTGATGTGCTTCATGGAGTTCTTCATCCTGCGTATCCATGCCCGCGGAATATTGTCCGCCGAACGTGTGTAAAAAAGAGGTATAACCTCGTTTTCGAGCAGGTTGTAAATCGTCTGTGATTCCACGAGGTCCTGATAGGCGGCGTCATCATAGGTTTCTCCGGCGCCTATCACCCATCCGATATCGGGCTGATAACCCTCGCACCACCATCCGTCCAGGGTGCTCATATTCAAGGCGCCGTTGATCGCCGCTTTCATCCCGCTCGTGCCGCTCGCTTCCATCGGCGGGCGCGGGGTGTTGAGCCAGACGTCTACGCCGCGAACGAGGTACCTGGCCACGTTGATGTCGTAGTCCTCGAGAAACACTATTCGGCGCCTTACGTCATACTGATTTGCAAAATGAATGATCTGCCGAATGATTTCTTTTCCCTCGGTGTCTCGCGGATGCGCTTTGCCTGCAAAAACAAGCTGAATGGGCCTCTTGGGGTCACTAAGAATCTTTACGAACCGCTGAGGGTTGCTCAGAAGAAGGTTTCCCCTTTTGTATGTCGCAAATCTCCTTGCAAAAGCAATTGTCAGGGCCTCGGGGTCGAGCACCTCCTCGGCCCAGTTCAGTTCCGTATGGTATGTGCCTCTTCGCTGCATCTGGGCCTTCAGGCGGTTGCGCGCAAAGACGATCAGTCTCTCCTTGTATCGCTGATGTGCCCGCCAGATCTCTTCGTCCGGGATCTGATCTACGTTTTCCCAGAAGTGCTCGTTGCCAATCTCGTCGGGCCAGTTTGGGCCGAAATATCTCTCGTATACCGAATCAAACTCCTCCGACAGCCAGCTTCTGGTGTGAACCCCGTTCGTGATGGATTTTACAGGCACCTCATCGATGGGGACGTCGCGCCAGAGTTCGGCCCACATTTTGCGCGACACCTGCCCGTGCAGGCGGCTCACACCGTTCCTGTAGGCACTGAGCTTTAGAGCAAGGATAGGCATCTTGAACGGTTCGTTATCATCGTCGGGATTTCGTCTTCCCAGAGCGAGAAATTGCTTCCTGTTTATACCGAGGGTGGGAAAGTACGTGCCGAAGTATTTGTCCATCAAGTCGACCTGGAAATCATCGAGGCCGGCTTTTACAGGCGTGTGAATAGTAAAGACGTTACCGGCCCGGGTGGCCTCCAGGGCCTCGTCGAAAGTCATATGGCTGGTGACACGGAGATGGCGAATGCGCTCCAATGCCAGAAAGGCTGCGTGGCCTTCGTTCATGTGGCAGACGGCCGGCTTAATCCCCATCGCGGTAAGCGCCTTGAGGCCTCCGATTCCGAGCATAATCTCCTGACGTATTCTCATCTCTCGATCACCTCCGTAAAGGGTGGAGGTAATCATTCGATCACCTGAAGTATTTGCGGCAATGTTCGTGTCAAGCAGATAAAGCTTTACGCGTCCGATCGAAGCGGTCCATATCTGTGCGATTACGCATCTTTCCGGGTACTTGACACTGATAGTCAGCGGCCTGCCGCTTTTCTTTCGAACCAGTTCGATTGGCATGCTGTGAAAGTCGTGCTCGACGTAAAGCTCCTGCTGCCAGCCGTCAATGTTCAGATATTGCCGGAAGTAGCCTTTCTGATACAACAATCCGACGCCGACCATTGGGATGCCAAGGTCGGATGCACTTTTGAGATGGTCTCCTGCGAGAAGACCGAGGCCTCCGGAGTAGATCGGCAGACACTCGTGCAGGCCGAACTCGGCGCTGAAGTAAGCGATGACAGTCTCGCCGGGAGAAGTGGAATGTCTTTGATACCATGTCGGTCCTTCGAGATAAAGCCTCAGCTTGTCGGTGACTCGCTGCAGCTCATGTAAAAACGACTGGTTCTCCGCAAGCTCCTCTAGTCTTTTCTGCGAAACATGGGCAAGCAGTCTCACTGGGTTATGTCCCGATGCCGTCCATAGATTGCTGTCGACTCGCTTGAACAGGTCGGCGGCGTCGGCATTCCAGGTCCAAAACATGTTTCGCGCAATAACATCAAGGTCCTTGAGCCTCTCCGGCAGCGCTGGCAGGATAATAAAACTGTGCACCTTCGGCATTAGTGCTTCTCCATAAGTCTTGTCATAACAAATACTTACGAGCCATGTCCTGAGGTACGGTCTTCATTCGACTTACATTTAATCGACACATCTATTCGATGGCTTAAGCGCAAAAAAGCAAACAGGGGCCCTGCAAAGGACTAACGTCCTATATTAAAGCCGATTCCTGAGAAAAAAACTCCTCTCTTGTGCCTATGTGGTGGTATGCGGCAGCCCCCCTGCCGGATGGCCCGGCACTTCCGCAATGACCTGCAAATAAGAAAAACGCGCCATGTGCAAGGGCCCACCAGGCATTTCTCACAAGCCCATTAATAAAGGTCCTTGTTCCGGCATAACTTATTGAAAACAAGTAAGTTTACCAAAAGCCAAGGACCCAACACATGAAAGCACGCCGTAATCAAGAGACTTTTGAGTTTCAACCCAAAAACTCCCGCAGAATCATAGTCCATTCCAACGGCGGCAACATCACATCCGATATGGGAACAGATGCGGATTTGACGTGTTCTATACGGCGTTTTCCTGGGATACTGGTTGGGCTATGCCGATGCCTTCCTTTCGTCCGCACCGGGAGTTGATTTTTTTGTGGAGCAGCTCTCTTTGGTTTTCGGTTCCGTTTTCGTGTCGGTTTTTGCCTTGTCTTTTGAGTCGCCCTTGTCGGCGGGCCCTTTGTCGTCGTTTGCTGCTTTTTTGTAGTTTTCGCTTCGATAGTCGGTCTCGTAGAAGCCTGAACCCTTGAAGATAATTCCAGCACCGGTGCCGATGAGTCGCTTGAGGCCCATGTTCCCGCATTCAGGACACCTGCGCAGGGCCCTTGCGGTTATCGGCTGAAACTGCTCGAACTGATGTCCGCAGTGGTCACAAATATACTCATATGTCGGCATGGTTGTGGTTACTCCTCGGATTCTTCGGTTTCTTCCGTCTCGTTTCTTACCTGCTGCTGCGTGCTTTCGCCCCTTTCGGGCTTCTCTGCAGCCATCGGCTCTTCCGCAGTCAGCTTGTTGACAACGACCCTGCTGGGGCGAATCACGCGGCCGTTCAGCTTGTAGCCTTTCTGGAATTCTTCAAGCACAATTCCTTCGTCCTTTTCCGGCTGGCATCGCTGCAGCATCGCCTGGTGAAGCGCCGGATCGAACTTCTCGCCGAGGGCCTCTATCTGCTCAATGTCGTGTGACTTGAGAACGTCCAGCATCTGGTCGTATACAATTTTAACGCCCTTGAGGAGCACATCGACCGTCTCAGCCGAGGGCGCATTTGCGAGGGCATGTTCGAAATTGTCGAGGGCAGGCAGCAGCGTTTTGATTATCTTCTCTTTCTCATATGCGATCGTGTCGGCAATCTGCTTCGGCGCCCTCTTCTGGAAATTTGCGTAGTCGGCGCTCACTCGCTGGAGCTTTGCGAACATCTCGTCTTTCTCTACCTGGAGCTGCTCAATCCGGCCGCGAAGCTCCTCGGCCTCTGCGGTGTCCGCTTTAGGCTCTTTGGTTTCTTCCGGTTCGTTTATCTTTTTCTGTTTCATCGATTGTTACCGAAATACTTCTTCAACTTCTCGAAAAATCCCTTTGATTGGGGAAATACGCTCCTGCTTTCCGTCGCGGCAAACTCTCTCAGCAACTGCTCCTGTTTCGAGTTGAGCCTGGCGGGAGTCTCGATTGTTACCTGGACCAGTTCGTCGCCGTGGCGGCCCGTTCGAATGTCAGGCAGGCCCTGTCCTCTAATTCTGAAGATGCTGCCGTACTGAGTCCCCGCCGGTATTTTCAGCCCCTTGGCTCCGTTGAGGCTTGGCACGTCAATGGTAGCCCCGAGGGCGGCCTGGGTAAAACTGATGGGCACAACCGCCACAAGGTCGTTGCCGTCACGCTGCAGGAACTCATGTGGTTTGATGCGCACATAGCAGTAGAGGTCCCCGCGGGGCCCGCCGCCTCTGCCAGGTTCGCCCTCGTTGGCTACCCGGATTCCCTGGCCCTCGTGAACTCCGGACGGAACCTTGATGCTCACGACGCGTTTTCTCGGGACCCTCCCCGTGCCCCGGCACTTCTTGCAGGGTGTGGTGACGATCTTCCCGCTGCCGCCGCATTGCCGGCAGGTGGATACCATCTGGAAGAATCCGCCGCCACGCGCCACCTGACCGCTGCCGCCGCACATGGTGCATCGGCTGGGCGTCGTCCCTTTTGCACAGGCACTGCCCCCGCATTCGGCGCACGTATCCTGCCGTGTGAACTCGATTGTCTTCTCAGCACCCTTTGCGACATCGTTGAGCGTCAGCTCAACAGTGGTCTCAAGGTCGTAGCCGCGTGCCGGACCTGCGCGGCGGGTGGCGCCGGCTCTTCGGGCGCCGCCGAATATTCCGCCGAACAGATCTTCGAGCCCAAACATGCTGAAGATGTCCTCGACGTTCATGCGCGAGAAATCATGCATTCCCGCCCCTCTAAGCCCTTCATGGCCGAACTGGTCATACTGACGACGCTTTTCGGGATCGCTAAGGACCTCGTAGGCCTCGGCGCACTCCTTGAACTTCGCCTCGGCCTCTTTGTCGTCAGGGTTCTTGTCGGGATGGTGCTTCATCGCAAGCCGACGATACGCTCTCTTGATATCGTCGGCCGAAGCATTCTTTCCCACACCCAAAACTTCATAGTAGTCCCGCTTGGCCATGACCGGTATCTCGTATGTAGCGTCAGTTCCGGAAACCAAACTTGTCCTTCCCGCAACGGCAGGAATCCAGTTTTTTCGAGCGTGCCCCCTGATCCGGCAGGGACGGCACTTCAAGGCAGAGCAAAAATCCGCTTTGCCTCAACAGGAATTATCTGACGGCTCCGGGTATGGGCTCTTCATCCTTGTCCTTGAGCTCTGTGACAAGTACGTTTGTCGTCAGCATAAGGCCGGCCACGGATGCGGCGGTTTCGAGGGCGGTTCTGGCAACCTTGGCAGGGTCGATAATACCGGCCTTGAACATATCGACAAATTCGCCTGTGTTCGCGTCGTAGCCGATGTTCGGATTCTTTTCAAGTTTTTCCAGCAGTGCCGCCACAATAACGTCACCGTACTCGCTGGAATTTTCAGCAATTTGGGACGTCGGCGTCTTCAAAGCCTTGCACACGATATCAAATCCGATCTTCTCGTCGCCTCTGGCCTTGGTCCGGGCCTTTTCGACCTCACGAATCGCTCGAAGGAAAACAATTCCGCCTCCCGGAACCACGCCCTCGGCGGTAGCGGCTCTTGTCGCGTGCAGCGCATCTTCAAGGAGGTCTTTTCGCTCCTTCATTTCCGTCTCGGTCGACGCCCCCGCCTTGATTACCGCCACGCCTCCCGTAAGCTTCGCCAGTCTCTCCTGCAATTTTTCACGGTCGTAGTCGCTCGTGGTCTTCTCGATCTGGCCCCGAATCTGCTCACAACGCGCGTTAATATCCTTCTTCCTGCCGCCGCCTTCGATCAAGGTGGTGGTGTCCTTGTCGATAACGACCTTCTTGGCCTGGCCCAACTGAGAAAGCTGGAGGCTCTCAAGCTTGATGCCCAAATCTTCGGTAATCACCTGCGCGCCTGTCACCACTCCCAGATCGCCCAGCATCGCTTTTCTTCTGTCACCGAAACCGGGCGCTTTGACCGCGCATACTTTCAGAATTCCCTGGAGCCGGTTAATCACCAATGCCGCAAGTGCCTCACCTTCCACATCTTCGGCGATAATAAGCAGGGGCCTGGCCACCTGTGCGGTCTTTTCCAGCAGTGGTATGATCTCCCGAATATTCGCAATCTTTTTTTCGTGGAGCAGCACGTAGACATCCTCCAGCACAGCCTCCTGCGTTGAAGGGTTGGTCATAAAGTAGGGCGAGATATAACCCTTATCGAACTGCATTCCTTCAACAACGGTCAGCTCGCTTTGCATGCCCTTGCCCTCTTCGACCTCGATAACGCCGTCCTTTCCCACCTTGTCGATCGCATCGGCAAGTATCTCGCCGACCTGAGGGTCATTGTTGGCGCTGATGGTCGCCACCTTTGCGATGTCTTCATGTCCTTTGACGTTGACACTTATCGAGCCGATAAACCTTGTGACAATTTCGGCGGCATTGAGGATTCCCCGCTGAACAGCCATTGGACTTGCGCCGGCGGCGACGTGTTTCAATCCTTCCGTGTAAATCGCTTCGGCCAGAACGGTCGAGGTCGTAGTTCCGTCGCCTACAACGTCCGAGGTCTTGCTCGCAACTTCGTTGACCATCTTGGCGCCCATGTTTTTGAACGGCTCGGGTAGCTCGATTTCCTTGCTCACGGAGACACCGTCCTTGGTGACCTTCGGAGAGCCCCAGCTTTTCTGGAGGATAACGTTTTTGCCGGTGGGCCCGAGCGTCACCTTCACGGCGGCAGCCAGTTGCGACAGACCGTCCTTAAGATTCGAACGCGCGGTTTCATCAAACATTAATTGCTTTGCCATTTCCTTCTACCTCATATATTTGACTATCGCCTTTTAACATTGCCTGCGCCTGAAACCTCAATATACGTTCTTTTGCGCCCTTGTATTACAAGTCCCAGGCTTTGTGTCCTGTGTTCCGCATCATTCTATTTTTCGATAATTCCCAGCACGTCGCTTTCGCGGAGAATCACGTACTTCTCACCGTCAATTTCCACGTCGTTTCCTATGTACTTGGCGTAGATCACCTTGTCGTTTTTCTTGACCGTCATTTTGCTTCGCTTGCCGTCGTCCAGCATTTTCCCTGGACCGAGTGCGACAACTTTTCCGATTTGTGGTTTCTCTTTGGCCGTGTCCGGCAGAATAATCCCCCCGGATGTCTTCTCTTCGGCCTCCAACTGCTTTATCACTACTCTATCATCCAAAGGTCTGAGTTTCATAATCTGCTCCTTGCTTATCTCTTTTTTCCTGTCGAAATGTTAACTTCGCAACTTTTACATCATGCCGCCCATATCGCCCATTCCTCCGGGCGCCGGCGGTGTTTGCTCCTTCTCTTTTGGTTTTTCGGTCACAAGACAGCCCGTGGTCAGCAAAAGACCCGCGATACTCACAGCGTTCTGAAGCGCGATGCGGGTCACTTTTACCGGGTCTATAACGCCGGCCTCAATTAAATCCTCGTAGGTGTCTTTTTCCGCATTGTATCCGAAGCCTCCTTTGCCCTCGGTCACCTTGTTGACCACAAGATTTGCAGTAGCACCCGCATTGTCGGCGATACAGTGACAGGGCATCGCAAGCGCCCTTGCCACAATGTCGGCGCCGGTCTGCTCGTCGCCTTTGAGCTTCAGCCGCTTCACCGCGTCGATGCACCGAATAAGCGCCACTCCGCCGCCCGGCACGATTCCTTCTTCGATGGCCGCACGCGTCGCATGAAGCGCATCTTCGATTCGCGCCTTGCGCTCCTTCATTTCCGCTTCGCTGGCGGCGCCCACGTTTATCTGGGCCACACCGCCCGTCAGCTTCGCCAGGCGCTCCTGTAGTTTCTCCCGGTCGTAATCGCTCGTGGTTGTCTCAATTTCGCTCTGGATCTGCTTTATCCTCCCGCTTATGGCCGCGCCCGTCCCGGCGCCTTCGACAATAATCGTATTGTCGTTGTCTATCGTCACCTTTTTTGCCTTGCCCAACTGTTGCGTCCCGATACTGTCCATTTCGATGCCGAGGTCCTTGAAGATGGGCTCGGCGCCCGTGAGCACAGCAATATCCTGAAGCATGGCTTTCCTTCGGTCGCCGTAGCCGGGCGCCTTGACCGCCGCGACCTGGAGCACCCCTCTCAGCTTGTTTACAACGAGTGTGGCAAGCGCCTCGCTCTCGACGTCCTCTGCGATAATCAGAAGCGGACGCTTTGCCTTGGCGATCTTCTCAAGAAGCGGAACCAGCTTGGCGACGTTGCTGATCTTTTCTTCATAAACCAGAATGAAGGGCTTTTCGAGCTCGCAGGTCATGTTATCCGGGTCGGTCACGAAATGCGGCGACAGGTACCCCCGATCGAACTGCATGCCCTCCACAAACTCGACGGTGGTCTCAAGGCCCTTTCCCTCTTCGACAGTAATTACGCCGTCCTTGCCCACACGCTGGAATGCCTCGGCCATAATCTTGCCGATCTCCATATCGTTGTTGGCCGAAACGGACGCTATATTTGTAATATCGTCCGCCTTGGCTATATCTACGGGCTTTGACAGCGACGCCAGCTTCTCGGTCACCACTTTCGCAGCCGACTGCATCCCTCGATTCAGCGCCATTGCGTCGGCGCCGGCCGCGAGGTTCTTGTACGCTTGCTTGAACATTGCCTCAGTCAAAACCGTCGCAGTTGTCGTACCATCGCCGGCGACTTTTGAGGTCTTGCTCGCCGCTTCACGCACAAGTTTTGCGCCGAGATTCTCGTTCTTGTCGAGAAACTCGATCTCTTCGGCCACCGTCACGCCGTCCTTGGTCACCTGAGGGCCTCCCCAGCTCTTGTCGATAATCGCGTTTCTTCCGCGGGGGCCAAGTGTCGATTTCACCGCCGCGGCCAGCTTTTCCACGCCTGCAAGCAGCCCGGAACGCGCATCAGACTCAAATGCCAACTCTTTAACCGCCATAATTACACATCTCCTTAATATATCCCCTACACAGTTTACATGCCAACCTGCCGCCGGCAAGAAACTCAGCAGCTTTCCGAGCAGTTGCAGTCGCTTTCCATACACTCACCGGCCCGATGTTTACTCTCTGAGCAAAAAAGATGCCAGATCGCCGTCCTGCCGCCACCAAAAAGCCTGACCCATCCTAACTATTCAGCCATAAAGCACTTGCGCAAAACAAAAATTGTATCCGCGGCCGGTCAGCCTGGAATACAGGATGCAGGTTTTGGCAGTCAGCCCTTTGCGTCCGCCATCTTGACAGGCCCCGGCAGTTGCGCCCATTCTCCGGCTCTTCTGACCCATATTGCTCTCCGGCGGGCCCTCCGGGAGAAAAGCACCGCAGTCCATTTACGGCGTGGATGGTATGAAAAACGAAGTACGAAACACAAATCGGCGGATTGGCAATTCACCTCTGACAATGCCAGGCAGAAGCTCAAAAGATTATACCCACAGTTTCAGACCTGACAGATCAGGCTCGGATAATGTCGGTTATTTTCATCAGGCGACTGATGTTGTCACGCTCCGCTTCCGCGAGTTTGTCAAAAATGAACCTGATGGTCTCCTGGAGTTCGGGAATAACGACGTGCTCGAGAACATTTACGCGCCGGCGTGTCATCTGAAGCTCTATGGCCAGCAGACGGGCCTGCTTTTCCTTCTCAGCCAGTTCGACCAAACGGTCGAACGCCCTTTCCAACGCCAAAAGGGCCACATCCATCTCGCCGGAGGTCGTGGCATAACCGTAGCAGATGATCTGACCCGACATCTCCTTGGCCAGATGCGGAACTTTGACGTTCATTATGCTCGCAAACCTTATCATGAGGCTGAACTTCTTCGTGGGAATTTCCAGGGCCGCCTTTGTGTCTTCCGGCTCCCTTGTCGCACGCGCCAGCATGAATCGTCGGCAGGTTTCGAGAAGTTCCGCTTCCACGCGGTTTCGCAGAGGCGCAATCTCGCGCGCAATTTTAATCAACTGACGCGAAATCTCGTCTCTTTTTTCACTGAGCAGACGATGTCCTCTGGCGGCAAGCGACACTCGCCTGCGCAGCCGCAGTAATTCCATTCGTGTCGCATTGATGTTCGCAAGCATTTAATCAGCTTCTTCTTTGTCCTGAATCTCAGGCCCCGGTTCGCCTTGAGATTGCTCGGTCATTGTCACTGCGGCTTCGGCGCGCGGCTGTGCCGCCGGGTCTTCTTCCGTCGTTACCTCGCCGTCACCGCCCTGGCCCTTGCGGAATCTCGGCATGTACTTTCTCACCAGTTCGATGTCCATACGCTTTAGCTCGACGTTCTCGAACATGCTGAGCAGCTCCCAGCCCAGATCAAGCGTCGTCTCAACTGTGCGATTTTCATAGTATCCCTGCGAGATGTACCTCGCTTCGAATTCGTTGGCAAATGTCATGTATTTTTTGTCTTCGTCGGACAGCGCCGCTTCACCCATTATCGTCGCCAGCTCCTGAGCTTCCTTGCCCCGCGCGTAGCCGGCGTAAAGCTGGTTATACAAATCGGCGTGGTCTTCGCGCGTCTTTCCCTCTCCGATGCCTTTGTCCTTCAGTCGCGACAGACTCGGCAGCGCATCAAACGGTGGTGAGACGGCCTTTCTGTGCAGAGAACGCGAAAGGATAAGCTGGCCTTCCGTGATATAACCGGTAAGGTCGGGCACCGGATGCGTTTTATCATCCTCCGGCATCGTTAACACCGGCACCATTGTGATCGAGCCTTTCTTTTCTTTTATTCGCCCTGCCCGTTCGTAAACTGTTGCAAGGTCCGTGTAAAGGTATCCGGGATAACCTCTCCTGCCCGGAACCTCTTTTCTGGCCGCGCTGATTTCACGCAGGGCCTCGCAGTAATTTGTCATATCGTTCAGTATAACCAAAACGTGCATGTCAAGATCGAAGGCCAGGTATTCGGCGGCGCTAAGCGCAAAGCGCGGTGTGGCGATTCGTTCGATGGCAGGGTCGTTTGCAAGATTGATAAACATAACAGCCCGTTCGATTGCGCCGGTCTCCGTCAGGTCGTTGATGAAAAACTGTGCAGCCTCGAAAGTGATTCCCATGGCGGCAAAGACAACGGCGAACTCTTCACCCTTTCCGAGTACCATTGCCTGTCGCGCCAGTTGGGCGGTGATTTCGTCGTGAGGCAGTCCGGCGCCCGAGAATATGGGCAGCTTCTGACCGCGAACCAGCGGATTAAGGCCGTCAATTGTTGATATTCCCGTCTGGATGAATTCGTTCGGATAGTCACGGGAGAAGGGATTTATCGGCTTGCCGTTAATGTCGAGTTTCTTATCGGGAATCAGCGCCGGTCCGTCGTCTATCGGCTCGCCCAGACCGCTGAATACCCTGCCCAGAATCTCGGGCGAAACGGGCAGTTCCAGCGGTCTGCCGAGAAACCGGGCGGTGCTGTCATTTACATCGATTCCGCTGGTCCCCTCGAAGACCTGCACGAGGACTTTGTCCTTCTCCACCTGAAGGATCTGCCCGTGACGCAGCGAGCCGTCGCCCAGCTCAATATCGACGATATGTCCGAACTTGGCCTGGTCAACCATTTCGACAAGCATCAGCGGCCCGTAAATGCGCGTCACTGTCTGATATTCCTTAAGCATCTTAAACTCCTGTAACTCGTATCTGGTGAAGCGCGAAACGCGATATGCTTCACCCGGATTATGAAACCGCCGATGTTTGAAGTTGTTTCATCTGCGTCTCGATCGTTTCCCTTATCTGAGCGATTTTTTCAATTTCCTGCTGCGGAATATACTTTGCCCTTGCGATGTCTTCGCGGACGGCCATTTTGAAGATATCGGCTGTATCTACGTCGGCGGAAATAGCCTCGAGCCCCTGCTTGTGGAAATGCAGTATAGTCTGTAGCATCTCGAACTGCTTGTCCATCTCAGTAAACGTGTCGACCTTGTGGAAAGCATTCTGGTGCAGGTAATCTTCACGCACTGACCTTGCCGTTTCAAGCGCAAGCCTGTCAGCCGGTGACAGCGCCTCGGCGCCCACAAGTCGCACGATTTCCAGAAGTTCGGATTCCTGTTCCAGAATTCCCATTGCCTCGACCGTCAGCTTCTCCATTTCGAGGCCCTTCTCCTTGTCGTCGAACGATGCCTTGAGGTATTCCTTGTAGAACGAATAACTCGTAAGCCAGTCGATAGCGGGAAAGTGTCTCTGATATGCGAGTCTGCCCACCAGCGACCAGAAGACCTTCACAACGTGCAGGGTAGCCTGGACGACCGAGTCCGACAGGTCGCCTCCCGGCGGGCTTACCGCCCCGATAATCGAGAGGCTTCCTTCGCGCTCGGGGCTTCCGCAGCATTCCACGCTTCCGGCCCTCTCATAGAAGGACGCGATACGAGCTCCCAGATAAGCCGGGTATCCTTCTTCGGCCGGCATCTCCTCCAGACGCGTGGATATCTCGCGCATAGCTTCGGCCCATCGGCTCGTACTGTCGGCCATCAGCGCGACCGTGTACCCCATGTCGCGGAAATACTCGGCAATAGTTATACCGGTATAAACCGACGCCTCTCTGGCCGCGACCGGCATATTGGAAGTGTTGGCGATTAGCACCGAGCGTCTCATCAGAGGCTCGCCGCTGCGGGGGTCCTTCAACTCCGGGAATTCCGTCAAAACGTCCGTCATCTCGTTGCCTCGCTCTCCGCATCCCACGTAGACAACGATTTGGGCATCGACCCATTTTGCAAGCTGATGCTGCACCACCGTCTTTCCCGTTCCGAACGGCCCCGGCACGCAGGCGGTTCCTCCCTTTGCTATCGGGAAGAATGTGTCGATGACACGCTGGCCCGTGACCAGAACATGGTTCGGGGCAAGACGCCGTCTCACTTTCCTTGCGTTGCGAACCGGCCAGGTCTGCATCAGCTTAAGCTCTCTCTGGCCCCCGTTTTCATCCGCCACAATCCCAACAGGCTCGTCAACCGTGTACTCGCCCTCGGCAATTTTCTGGATCGTTCCTCTAACATCGGGCGGAACCATGATTTTCTGTGTAATCAGCGCGGTTTCCACAACTTCCCCTAAGATGTCACCGGGATTGACCCGCGCTCCGGCTTGCACACTCGGTTTGAATCGCCACTTCTTTTCCCGGTTGAGGCCCGGCAGCGACGTACCTCTGCTCATAAAGGAGCCTTCGGCCTCGTAAAGCGAGTTCAAAGGTCTTTGTATGCCGTCGTATATGCTTTCGATAAGACCGGGGCCCAGTTCCACGCTCAGCGGCGCTTCGGTGTCAACTACGGGTTCGCCGGGGCCTATGCCTACCGTATCTTCATAGACCTGAATCGAAGCCAGATCGCCGTGGAGCTCAACGATTTCGCCAATCAGGTTGAGCTTTCCGACACGAACCACATCATACATTCGCGCTCCGGCCATACCCTCGGCAACAACGACAGGGCCTGCGACTTTGATTATCTTTCCCTCTCTTGTCTTGCTCATTGCAAAAACCTCTTTTTCGACGCTAATTGTTCTGCAGAATATCGATGCCCGTGGCTATCTTGAGTGCTTCTGCAAGGGTGCTGGTTGCCAGGCCTTCGGATTCGGTGGTGAAGGGCACTACGACAATGCAGGGAGTGGGCAATTTCTGCTGCTCGGAGAAGACCTCCTGGACGATTGGGGCGATATTCTCGGCGATGACCACAAGGCCGTACCCGGCGCCGATGATTCTCTCGGCGCTTTCAATCACTTCGCCGCGGCCTTCACCGGCCGGGTACGTATCCAGACCCAGCGCCGCAAATGGCATTACGAAATCCGCACTGCCTAACACCGCTACTTTACTTTCCATGATTCGTATCTCGTATTTCTTGCTCTTTTCTTATTCGCCGAGGCGGTCGAGGATAAGCCTTGGGTCAAGACAATTCTTCTTCGCCGTCAGAACCAGTCTGACGGAGCGAATTTCATGTTCCTTCATCAACAAATACGCGATGACCGGCTGAGGACCAGCGGTTATTTGCACCGTCGATTTCAGATAGCCCGTCATGTGCTTGTCGCACTGCTGCTCGAGTCTGAGGAAAGACTTGTTCGAGCTAAAATACGCGACACCGTGTTCGACAACCTCATAGTAAGGCGTTGCGAAAAACAAGTGCGCGACGGCTTCGTAGCCTATGTCGAGTCCGTGCTTGAATCGCTGCGCCTGAATGTACCCGCCCTCCAGAAAAACGTTTCGCTGCTCGTCCTCCGTAAATTTCAGCCGGAGCATTGTGCGAATATTGGTCAGGTCGATGCGCATTCTGAAAAGCTCAAGCAGAAAAACGCTCTTTAGCTGTTCTGCACGCGTGAGCCTGTACTCGGCCTGTGCGCTGTCGAGGGCATAGTCAATCCGTCTTATGTCTTTGTCCTGGTAATACGCCAGCACAGCCCGCTCTATCGCCTCCTGCATGTAAAGCGGCAGCGGGGTGTAATTTTCCTGCTCGAAAATTTCCTCGAACTGCTCAGCCGAAATGCTGCCGTCGTTGCTGTAGTCGACGCCCAGCGGTTTTCCCGTAAGCTTTCGCCTGAGCGCAAGACGCATGTTCGCAAAGTCTTCTCGTGCCCTCAGAAGCTCAACAATCGGCTCGTCGATTATCAGCTCCTTGAAAAGCTCGCGGACCTCGCTCCTTCGATGAAGCAGCAGACTCTCCATCTCCGCAAAGCTTTTCACGCCCTGCGGTGGCGCGTACTCACCCGCGCCGAGCAGGTCCACGGCTGCATCGTAGCTCTCGGCGCCGGCCATGTCGGCGAAAGTCGCCCTGCTGAGCATCTGTGCCTCCAGCACCCGGACCGTGGCCGTCGCGAAGGCGTATCGCCAGTCATCCTCTCCCACAGACGGATAGGTAAAGAAATATAGAACGAGTTGTTCGCAGGCGTCGGTCATTTACCTTTCACTTGCGAAAAGTTCCTTTGCCAGTTCGATTTCCAACTCTTCGCGTGCCTGGTTCACCAGCACGTCAATCGAAACGTTGTTCTTTATTTTTCCTCGCCTCAGGATAAAACCGCCCCCAAGGTCTCGCCTTTCTTCAGCCAGCCTCAGATTGCCCTGGTAGCCGGGGCCCAACTGGCGGTTTATCTGCTTGATGAACGAACGGTCGATTCGCGTTTCGTTGCGGTCGACGATAACCTCCTCGTCACCGGTTTCGACCGCTTTTACCATCAGCTTTGTCATCATTTGGCGGTATTCGTCATCCGCCAGACTCTGCAGCTTGGCCCTCGCTGCCGCGAAAACCTCGTCAAGTATCTTCCTCTTCTCAGCCAGGTACTCTTTGGCGACCTCCATTCTCGCCGTAGCCAACATATGAGACCTCTTTTCCTCGCCGGCCTTTTGAGCCAGCGCGCTGGTTTGTTTCTTGTATTCGTCTAATTGCCTGTCGTACTCGCCCTGCTCGGCCCGTTCTTTCTTGTTCGCCTCGCGGGCTATCTTGTCCGCTTCCGCCCGGGCGTCGGCCAGAATCTTCTCTGTTACCTGTTCAGCATCCATAATTTTCTCGTATATCTATCGTATTTCCTGTTTTGCCGCGAGGACGCCGCCTTTATCCGACCGCCGGCCAGGCAATCCCGAACCACAGAATAAAAAGCGTCACCAAAAGTCCCAGCACCGCGTAAACCTCAACCATAACCGCATAAACAACACCGGCCTTGAAGGCCATTTCGGGCCGCTTGGCGGCCATCAGAATGCCCCCCGCACATACCTTCCCCTGATGAATCGCGCTCATCATACCCGCCAGGGCGATCGGCATACAGGCTGCGAGGATTTGCCATCCCAGTTGAACATTGACGGCAATGACACCCCCGGCGCCGAAGAAATTCATTTTCAGCATCACGATGAACGCCGCCAGAAAACCGTAGAAGCCCTGCGTGCCGGGCAGAACCACCATTATGAACATCTGACCGTATCGTTCCGGCTTTTCACTCAATACGCCGGTGGCGCTTCTGCCGGCGATTCCTATGCCGATCGCCGAGCCTATACCCGCCATCAAAGCCGCAAGTCCCGCGCCGATCAAAGCCAGTGTCATTCCGAAATTCTCCATTACCAGACCTCTCTTTCTTAATCAGGAACTCTTTTCCGGTTTTTCTATGTAGATGTGTTTGTATTCTTTGCGAAGCGGCTCAAACAACCTGCCCCCGCCCACCAGAAACTTCGGGAAAAACTCCACGTACTGAAGCCGCAAAGTATGAACAAATGCGCTCAAACCCGATATCGCCAGATTAAAACTGTGGCCCCCGATCAGGACTATTATCATCACGAGGAAACCTATATAGGGTATATCCAGCGTGATCTTCGCAATAACGTTTATCGCCATCGCCAGCCCTGCCGTCACCATGCCGAGCGCCATCAACCTCAAATAACTCAACACGTCACCCATATAGAATATCGTGCTGAAAAGATTGTACGCCCCCATGCCGAGTCTGCCTGCCCAGCCGCCCTCGCGCTGACTGAACAGAAAGATTATCACCGCCGGAACAAACGCCAGTTTACCGCAGAACCCGCCAAGCCACCCCGGAACCACACCCCCCTTGCCCGCACCGTATATCACGATCGAATTGAGCATAACCAGCCAGGTCAACTGGTCACACAGGCCCGCGATGTAGTCCCTACGCCTCAGATTATGGATAAACGCGATTACCAGCCCGGTCATGATATGAATGTAACCGACCGCCAGCGACAATACGAAGAACATCATCGGTTTTTCAAACGGATCGAACCACATCATCTTTTCCCGCACCGGCCCCAGCGCCGGTACAAACTTCTGTATGGCGTCGCCGAACCATCCACCCGTCAGCGCCCCTGCACCGACCGTAATTACCGAGCAGATTCCAAGCATCCACATCAGCTTCTTGTCCCCCTGCATCTTCTTTATAAACAGAATTGCAAGCCCTATGATAATAAGACCGTAACCCGCGTCGGTCAGACACAACGCGAAGAACAACGCAAAAAACGGCGCCAGAAAAGCCGTCGGATCAACCTCAAAATGCTGAGGCATACCGTAAAGCCGGGTAATCACCTCGAAAGGTCTTACCGCGTTTGTGTTCTCTATTTCGACCGGTATCTCTTCGTCTTCGCCCGGCTTTATTTCGCTCATGCTTGATGCCGCAAAACCGCCAACGATTTTTTCCAGCCGGCGGTAGTTGCTCTTCCTGGTCCAGGCTTCGAATATTACGGCCTGCCCGGTCGCCGGCGCGTTGCCTTTCGTCTGTTCCCTCCTCAGCACGTTTGTGTAATGGTCCCACAGGATTTGAAGCTTGAGCAGGTTCCGCCCAAGCGAGGCCGCCTGTTCATATTGTGCCTTTAATTGCCCTTTGGTCTGCTCCAGCTTTTCACTGTAAAGATCTATCAGCTCCGCGGCCGTACCGGTCATCCGCTCGAAGCTGACCTGGTCGAAATCCGCGGCACGAAGCCGCTTATGCACCTCGCCCAGGCTCTCGTTCACACAGACCACGAGGCAGGCGTATCTATTGTTTAACGTCCCTACCGATTG